>Ga0308169_10000263_pt1 | contig 91761 bp, 64 predicted proteins | sample PhyBR1_2_FD_202139 | JGI IMG/M metagenome (GOLD analysis project Ga0308169, IMG submission 202139) | Phyllosphere microbial communities from UC Gill Tract Community Farm, Albany, California, United States - DLSLSB.R1 | ecosystem: Host-associated > Plants > Phyllosphere > Unclassified | place...
GCAGTAGTTGGTAGGCGTAGTAAATTGTAAGGCTCCATGCGGGAGTAGCTCAGTTGGTAGAGCGCAACCTTGCCAAGGTTGAGGTCGAGAGTTCGAGACTCTTCTCCCGCTCCAGGTTTTACATAGAAGTCATTCGTAATACTCCTAAGCGGGAGTAGCTCAGTTGGTAGAGCGCAACCTTGCCAAGGTTGAGGTCGAGAGTTCGAGACTCTTCTCCCGCTCCAGAATTCAGGAAGACCTGATCTTCCCTTGTTGATGTGTTTCATAACCGTTCACATCACGCAAGCGCATCATTTCCTCTGGCGAGGTAGCAAAGCGGTTATGCAGCGGCCTGCAAAGCCGTGTAGACGGGTTCGACTCCCGTCCTCGCCTCCAGATCCTCATAGTACGGGCCCCTTTGGGGCCCGTTTGCATTGGGTTCAACACCGTTCGTTATGAGCCGTGCACCGTACCTGACAACGTCCAAATGGCCGTCGGGTGGCCGTTTACTTTTCGCTGCGGGATCCTATGATCGATGCGTCATGGGAACATCATCAAGCGTCCCTACGGGTATCAACTGTGCTTTGCCCACAAGCTTTTCCAAAGCGGCTCTGGATCACGTTCGATGACTATGCGACTGCCGAGCAGTACGGCAAGCAGCTCGAGAGCCTGCTAGCCCAGGGAATCGTCCCTGCGTCCTTGCTAGACAAGAAGAGCTCGAAAGGCGACGTATGGACGCTCCATCGTTGTGTGGCGAGTACCTCCGTTATAATTCGGTTCCGCTTTCCGACCAGAAGCTCCTCGACCTGCTTCTACCCAGCGTTGCAACGATCTCGACCGGCATGCTGAACTACGAATGCGCGGAGGCTTGGGTAAGGCAGATGAAGCGTGACCAGCATCCGGTCCCGTCAACCATCAGGCACGGCGCGCTGGCCAGATGCCTGGAATGGATGATCCGCAAACATCCCAACGTCATGGCGGCACCTTATTCCGGTTGGCCCTAGATACTGCGATGCGGCTTCGGGAGTGCTACACGCTCGAACTGGCGCAGATTGCCTTGCAAAAGAGGACAATCGCGCTTGAGCGAACGAAGAACGGCGATAACAGGCAAGTGCCGTTGCCGAGTACGCTAGGGAAGCCCTGATCAATTCGCTTTCTCAGCAGATTTGATGCGCCAAACGATCAAACGGCGAGCCAGTCGAGCCGTTTTCCGCTCGTTTTGACGCGATACCTCGCGTCGTGCTGTAATCAGGACGGACAACGGGATTGTTGAGCCACGTAAATGCGCAGCATGCGCGTCACCCCAATCGGCGCGCGACCAGCCCCTTCGACCTTCGGATAAAAAGGTTCGATAAGCTTGTGCAGCTTGCCCCACGGGGTCACGTTGTCGATCTCCGCCAGGAAGCGGTCGCGGCGCGTCAGCTTTTTCTTGGCTGCGTACTCGAGGTCGGAAAAACTCTTCTGCGTGATCGATGGAGAACTGTAGGGGTGTCCTATTGTCTCAGGTCGGACCACAGCAGGGAACGTCCCCTGCAGAGATAGTCGTGGCGATTTAAAACTTATCTGATGCTGTGCGGTTCTACTCCGTTGGCTATGTTATCAAGATGCCCAAACCCGGCCATGGCATCGACTACTGCCATCTAGAGAAGCTCCACATTTAGACTTCAGTACTGGCGTCCAATAGCTCGATCTTGTTCGGGCCAAGCACTTCCTAAAGATTCTAAATATCAACGTAAGCGGGCTATCGACGCTGGTACAGTGGTTGCGGATTTGCGCCACGAAATCTTGCATTTTCAAATGCCTGCAAGAGGGCTCGCGTGGCCTCCGATGAATGAATTCTGTCATTGATATGCAGAATGCGCAGCGCAAGATTGGGATGGGTATAGCTATCGTCGAAATAAACCGCTGGCTTGCCGACAGCGAACGACGCGAATTCGTCAAGCGTGCGAAACGCCTGCATGTTCCAGCTCATCTTTGTCAACTCGATAGTGATCCAATTTGCATAGATTGTTAGCGCGCTCGTACCGGACTGCAGGGCCAGACGCTTAGGAGATCGGCAGCAAAGTTGTCTGCGTCAGACTCGGCATCTTTCGCTAAAGAATCTTCTATATTCAACTGGAACATTTGGCCATTGTGGAAATCCGCTCCCGGCGTATTGTTCAGCAGATGGCCGATTTCGTGCAGCAGCATGAATGTCAAGACGCGGCCCGCGTCGAGCGTCATTCTTCCGGCTCCGGTCGAATTTCGTGTTACGAACGCGTCGAGCGTGGTAGGCGCTACAAATACGCAGCGACAGCGTTTCGGCACGGCGGCGGGAGAGTCGATTGTGCCCGGCTTGCCATCGACCAGGTAAACGAGGACGCCACTAACTTCAGATGTGCCCTGATCGATCCACGATGGAACTAGCCGGGCTCCTGACGTCTCGGCCATTTGATTGGCCCCCAGCACTGCCTTTTCGACCATTCCACGTCCATAGGACGTATGCCGCAGACCCCGTTCGGTAACGGGATCGGCGGCTGCCGGGACGGCAAGCATTAATGCGGCTGTCAGCCAGCCGGCCATCCTGAGTGCCATTTTCGCCACTAGCATGTTGCCTCCCTGTGGACAGCACAATGTTCAGCTCGCATAATCGGTGGCATAACAAACGGGGAGGCCGTCATGCTATTTCCGAACATGTTCGTGTCGGGGTTGATAAGCTGGTTAGCAGTTGCCTCGGCGTGGGCCGCGGATTCACCATCGCCACCCCGACCGGCTCCTCCGCCGGCCACCGTACCCGATCTAGCGACCGTCCGCCCAGTGGTCATCTGTGGCGATTGCGATCAGCCTTTTTCGGGCACGATCCATAAGCTAATGTTGGACAAACTAGTCGCCAATGAATACATCGGCGAGCTGCGTAAGGCTTTATACCTACAAGACACTGTACATCAGTTTGAATCGAAAGCGCATTTCGACAATTGCGACTTCGATAATGCCATTAACTACATCGATGAACTGCTGAAAGAAGTCGGCACACATGTCCAGGCCGCACAGTCTGCGCGGGACAGCGGCGACAAGGTTGCCCAAAAAGCAGGCGCGAGCCGAGCGTTCTTCGCGCTTGGGCAGGCATTACACGGAGTTCAAGATTTTTATGCCCACACCAACTATGTCGAAATGATGGTTGGTGGTGTGAAGCGTACCACCGACATCCCGGTGATTCTGCCGTGGACTTCCGCCGGGAAGGAGGCGATCAGGCAACAGCAGGCATCCGGCAAGCTCGTCTCCGGTTATGTGTTCTGGGGCATCCCGCAGAACTGTCCTCGCGGTACTCCGTCGCATGCCGACTTGGCCAAGGACGACGCGGAATCGAAGAGCGGTATGATCAGGATTGCGCACCTGCAGAACCGGAGCCAGCATCAAGTCGCCGTCCAGCTGGCCAGGGAGGCGTCACAGGAGCTGGTCGATCATGCGTTCGCCAAATGGCCACTGCTGAAGGAACTCAACGGCAAGCTTGTCGCAGTCGAAGTGCTCGTCGACCGCCGGAAGCCCTGACCATGAGCCCTGTTCGCTCTTACTTTTTCTTTCTGATCCTCCTTGGCACGACAGCCTTCCCGGCATTGGCGGCCCCGCTACCGGCCTGCCGATTGGACGGGGTCATGGCCAAGCCAGTTGAGGTGGCATTGCGACTGGCAACCGGTGCTTATGCGGCGCTCGGCCGACCGCTTCGTCACGGCAGCGTGTTTATCAATCCATCGCCCGGGGTTTCCGCAGCCGGAACCCTGTCCATCTTCATCGTCAAGGATGCATCGGTTGGTGCAATCGACGAGGCAGGATGCATCAGGAACAAGTTGGCGGTGATCAGAGATGAGGAGCTGGACGATATCAGCGTACGGGGAGGTTGTGTTGCGGCCGCGGCCGGCATCTGGGAGATTCGCTGCTCGGCGGATGCAGTAGCGCTGTTCGGCTATATGGGGAGCCGAACGGAACAGGTCAATCCAGCCCTCCTGTACGTATTAGCTCACGAACTGGCCCATATTCTTCAGCGACGCGCTGGTGAGTACGCGGGACGGGTCGAGCCCATACTGCTTGAACAACCGGCGGCTGCGAAGCTTGAATTGCTCAGGCAATCCTGTGATGCCTCTGTGAGCAGGAAAGAGGTCGACGCCGACGCGCTGGCAACGAAGGTCATGGCGCGACTGTTGCCCGAATCGCCATTCAGGGAGCCGGTGTTTTCACGGAAAGGATCCGTACTCTGGGGGGCGGACCAACTCCACTTGGCCGCCAACAAATGGCAGAAGCTGGCGCTTGAGCGAGAATTCATCAGTCAGCGGAAGCCGCACCGTAGCTTTATCGCGACGGAGTTTCCAACGCCGCCCCGTAAGATCGAAGCAAATGCCCGGCAATTCGTATGCGAAGTACTTAAAGGTAACAGGGGGACGGTGCTTTATCCAGGCGATGCCGTTAGTCATCCACCCCTGGAAATCAGAATGCAGCGAGTTGCCGAAGCCTTGAAGCCAATCGCAGCCTCGCTGCCGGGGGCGGAAGGGAAGAGCGACTATCGCCCGGTCGTCATTCTTCAGGAGCAGGTTAGCGAGATCTTCACGTTCATGTATCAAGAAAATGGGGCTTATCTTGAAGGCCTGCAAAACGCTATTTGTACGCGAGTTAACAGCGAGCAGCCGGTGGTCGATTGTCGTTCGGGCCGTTAAGTGCAGTTCTGTCGCGTTAACGCGGTAGAACTGCACTAACTGCATCGTTATCGATTTGTATTTTTCGTCAAATGTCAGTTTTAACCGTCGTCTTGAGTTTAATTTAGGATTAATTGAGCAAGCTCATGTGGTGAAAAGTGTGGTTCTAGCCTAAGTGATTGATTTTAAATAGGCAAAAACGGCCTGCAAAGCCGTGTAGACGGGTTCGATTCCCGTCCTCGCCTCCAGCACATCTCATGTCCATAACTGGACGTTGATCCGAATCAGAGTTAAAACTATCGCCGGCGTTTGCCGGCGATTTGCATTTGGTTTTCTCAATGAATATCGTATCGTGAGGTAAAGATTGCGCCATTTGTCGACGGCGCCAGCAACCCGACACCATATATCCCGCGAGCCCGTTAGCATCGACGTTGTGCGTGATCACGCGCACCCTGACGGTGATCCGAATCAACGCTGTCTCGCGGTTGATCCGGAGCGTCAGCTGCTTGAAATTTTCGGCGAAGGAAATGGTCAAGCGTGCAGCCGGCGCCCGGGATTGCACACGCTGGCCTGCATCAACGCCTCACGAACATACACTCAACAGCAACGGCGCATCGGCGCGTCTCAACGCACAGCGCTCAGCGCCTTGCGTACCTCGTCGACAAAAGCCGCCGGCTGCTCCATTGCTGCGAAGTGTCCACCGTGCGCGAGCTCGTTGAAGTGGACCAGATTGGCGAAGCGTCGCTCCGCCCAGCGCTTTGAAAGCCTCAGCTGTTCTCCCGGGAACATGCTGATGGCCGCCGGTGTCGCCATCGCCATGTCTGGACTTTTATCACCTTGCATCGCCTGCATCGCTTCCCAGTAGAGACGCGCCGAGCTGGCTCCTGAGTTGGATAACCAGTACAACATAATGTGATCGATGATGTGGTCGATTGCGAACACGCTTTCTACGTCGCCATTGCTGTCGGAGACGTCTTGGAACAGGGCATAAATCCATGCTGCCAGTCCGACCGGTGAGTCGGCCAGGCTGAAACCGATCGATTGCGGCCGCGTCGCCTGCAGCTTGAAGTATCCTGAAAACTGCTGGTCGTAGCGCTGTGCGTCGGCGAGCATCTTGCGTTCATGCGGCGTAGCCTCGGCGCACTCCTGCTCGCTTGGCTGGAACATCACCATGTTCAGGTGAATGCAGGCCAAGCCAGGCGGTGCCTTGTAGCCGATCGTCGTCGTCACTGCGGAGCCCCAGTCGCCGCCTTGGGCGGCCCAGCGCTCGTAGCCGAGGCGTTCCATCAGGCTGATCCAGGCGTCGGCGATGCGCTCTACGGTCCAGCCGGTGGCGGTCGGCTTGTCGGAGAACGCAAAGCCGGGCAGGGAGGGGATCACCAGGTGGAATGCATCTTTTGCTTGTCCTCCATGGGCAACAGGATCGGTCAGGGGGCCGATCACGTCGCGAAATTCGAGTACGCTGCCGGGCCAGCCGTGCGTCATCAACAGCGGCATTGCATCGGGCTCGCGCGAGCGGATATGCAGGAAATGGATATTCAAGCCGTCGATCTCGGTCCGATGCTGGGCCAGTTCGTTCAGCATGCTCTCGCAGCGGCGCCAGTCGTACCCGTCCTGCCAGCGGGCGACGAGCGCGCGCAGCTTGGCCTGGCGCGGCCCCTGGCTGTTACCGGACACCGTTTCGGAATCGGGCCAGCGGGTCTGCATGAGGCGGTTTCGCAGATCAGCGAGCTCGCTATCAGGGATCGAAAGATGGAACGGGGAGATGGAGGAGGACATGGTATTTCCTGGTTGTGCTACGCTGCCGGCCGGCGTGAATCCGGGACGATGTGCCTGACTTGAATTAACTGAACTGAACTGTTCAGTATAGTTTAGCGCTATGTTATCAACTTTGTACAGTCAATTTGGAAAGGTCAGTTGCATGACAGGGAAAACTGATGTGAGACGTGGTGCCGGCGGTCGACCGCCGGCCGACCGGGCAGGAGATGTCGAAGCCCGCCTGCTGGCGGCCGCGACTCGGTTATTCCTGGAGCGGGGCTATGACGGGACGAGCTGTGACCAGGTGGCGCTCGACGCTGGCGCCGGCAAGGCCAGCATCTACGCGCGTTACGCCAACAAGCATGCCTTGTTCTGCGCCGTCATCGACAACATGCTGGGACGGACGTCGATACACGCTGAGTTGCCCTTGGAAATGCCTTTGTGCGAACGCCTGGCGGCGGTGGGCATGCTGGTACTGCATGATGCGCTGCGTCCCGATGCACTGGCTCTGCTGCGACTGGTGGTGTCGGAATTGCCGCGCTTTTCGAGCACCGATACACGTCCCGCGCAGTTGCTGTGGCAGGCAGGTGTGCAGCGGGTGGCGCAGACCATTGCATTGCGTGCGCCGGACGCCATCGAGCGCGCCGTTGCGCTGGCCGAGCAGTTCACCGAGATGGTGCTGATGCCGCCGCTGATGCGCGCGCTGCTGGGCGAGCCGGCGGCGCCGCTGAGGGAGGCGGCGCCGGGGCGCATCGAGGTGGCGATTGCGACATTGGCAGCGTCGGGCGCATTGCAGGATTGGCAGTAAGCGCTGGCGGCGCCGTGCCGGTAAATGACGCCAATCCGGCCGGCCGATGGAGGCAGTGGCGCGCCGGTCTTCTATCCCGACAGCAGCGCCGTCTGAATCGTCGACGAACGTGGTGAGAAAGACATAATTTCCATCAGCAATTCGCTGACACCGTCCCACACAATCTGTACGCCCAGACAGAGCAGGATGAACGCCGTCAGGCGTAGAAACACCGCAGTACCGGCTTCGCCGATCAGACGCAGGAAATGTTCGCCGTAGCGGAAAGCGAGGTAGAGCACCACGCCGATCATGGCCAGCGCCAGCAGTGCAGCGCCCATGCGCACCGCCGACCCGGCCAGGTCGACGTCGTGCAAGGTCACGCCCACGGTGATGGCGACCGATATCGACGCCGGGCCGCAACTGATCGGAAACGTCAGGGGGTAGAACGCCTGGCGGTGCGCATGGTCAAGTGTGTAGGCTTCGGCAAGGGAAGCGCGACTGTCCTGCGTCTGTGGTGTCGCACCGAGCAGGCGCCAGGCAACGGCGGCCAGGATCAACCCCCCGCCAACTCGCACGATCGGCAGCGAAATGCCGAAGAAATCGAGCACGTAAGAACCGATGAGCATAGAGCCGGTCATCAGCCAGAACATATTGCGTGCGATGCGGCTCGCCAACAAGATGCGTGTCGCAGGTGACGCGCCCTCGGTCATGCTCAGGAAAATTGGCGCAGTTGCCGCTGGGTTCAGGATCGGCAACATCGTCACGAATACGAATACGAAGCTTCTGGCCGCTGTCACCATCAAGTCGATCGTCATGACTGTCCAATGTCAGCGCTGCGCGCTTCGATGGCGATCGGCGACGGTGCGGTGCAATGAAGGCGCTTTCTCATACCGGACCCATCTCCCAAAGTTTTACTTTATCGGAAAACGTCGTGTGATGTAACACCGCTACCGGCAAGCTGCCGGCTCGCGGGGCCGGTGGCGCAAGTCGATCTCGGAGGCGTCATCGGCATCCATCGGGCAGGTCAGCCCTATCGCAATCCATACTTTCAGCGCCGTAAGCCACGTTGACATGGCAGGCCGCCCACTTGCCAAACCCGACAGAATCCACCGAAACTTGTTGATAATGACTTCTCATTATTAGATAATGCGCGGCAATTCTTGCCGCCTGACCGCGTTTCACGCAGTGGGCTGGCAAGACTTTCCAGTTTCGCCAAGTCACCCATCTGAAGGAAAGCAATGACCACACACCTCGCCCTGCGTCCGGTCCCGGGCGGCAGCCGCGCACTGCGCAATTCCACCTTGGTCCTGTTGGCGGCAGGCATCTTGCCTGCCGCTTGGGCGCAGGAGTCGCTGCCTCAGGTAGTGGTCAGCGCCAGCGCGGAGCAGCCGTATGCGCCTGGCAGCGCCACGGTGGGCGGCAAGGCGCCGCTGCGCCTGATCGACATCCCGCAGTCGGTGACGGTATTCACCGAACAGCGCATGCGTGACCAGAACCTGTTCACCATCGGCGACCTGATGCAGCAGGCGCCTGGCGTAAGTGTGCTGCCTTACGACGGCGCCAACCCCGATTTCCGCGCGCGCGGCTACAGCCTCGAGCAATCCTATGACGGCATCCCGGCGGCCAGCCCCGGCAGCGGCACCCAGGAATTCGAGCTCGCCATCTACGAACGGGTCGAACTGCTGCGCGGTCCGGCCGGCATCACCCAGGGCGCGGGCCAGCCCGGTGGCGTCATCAACTTCGTGCGCAAGCGCGGCCTGCGCGAGGCGCGTGTCTCCGCCGCCGCCAGCGTCGGCTCATACGACAACCGCCGCGTCGAGATCGACGCCGGCGGACCGCTCAACACAGCCGGCACCGTGCGCGGGCGCGCTGTCGCCACCTTCCAGGACCGCGACTACTTCCACGACGTCACCCACGACCGCAAGTGGCTCGGCTACCTGGCGCTGGACGCCGACCTGGCGTCAGGCACCGTGCTGTCGCTCGCCTTCGCGCGCCAGGTCGACAATCTGGATTCGGGGTCGATGGGGCTGCCGGCCTTTCTGGACGGCCGCTTCCTCGAAGTCGACCGCTCGACCCACGTGTTCCCATCCTGGAACCGCCTGTTCTGGGCCACCAACGAGAGCAGCGCGGAAGTCGCGCACCGGCTCGGCGGCGGCTGGGACGTGCGCGCGCGCGCGGTGCACCGCACCGTCGACAAGTTCTACAAGGACGGCTACCCGAGCACCGGTGTGAACCCGGCCACGCTGCGCGCGACCTATGCGCGGCGCGCGGCCGGCCTCGACTTCCAGCGCACCGGCGCCGATCTGTACGCGTCCGGCCCGTTCGCCCTGCTGGGCCGCAGCCATCACCTGGTGGTTGGCTACAACTGGGAACAGCGCCTCGCCAGCAACCGCAACGTCACCTACGCCGCGGTGCCGAACGTCGACATCTTCCAGCCCGACAGCGTGCCCGAGCCAAGCGGCGACTTCGCGCGCGGCAACGACAGCCGGGTCACCCAGGCCGGCCTGTATTCGCAGGCGCGGCTGTCGCTGGCCGATCCCTTCACCCTGGCGCTGGGCGCGCGCGTGACGCGCTACCGCAGCGAAAGCCGCGCCATCGCGCCGTCTCCGGTCACGCCGTTCGTCACCGGCGCCAAGGAACGCGGGGAGGTGACGCCCTCCGCGGCGCTGCTGTGGCACCTGGCGCCCGACCTGAACGCCTACGTCAGCTATGCCGACATTTTCTTTCCGCAGGCGCTCTTCGACGCCTCCGGCCGGGTGCTCGACCCGCGTGTGGGCAAGCAGATGGAACTGGGCGCCAAGGGCGTTTTCCTGGATGGCCGCCTGAACGCGTCCGCCGCCGTGTTCCGCAGCCAGGACCGCAACCGCGCCCTGTACACCGGCATCGGCGACATCTACACGGCGGCCGGCACGGTCGAGGTGCGCGGCGTGGAATTCGAGGTTGGCGGCCGTCCGTTGCCCGAGCTGAACCTGTCCGCGGGCTACACCTGGCTGAGTACCGAGTACGGCGCCCATCCGACACTGGAGGGCAGCCAGTGGTCGACCTTCGAACCGAAGCACAGCGTCAAGCTGTACGCGCGCTGGCAGCCGGCCTGGATGCGCGGCGTCTTCCTGGGCGGCGGCGTGACCGCCAACAGCGCGCTGCTTGGCAGCGGCGTTCCGGGCGTGCGCGAGCAGGGCGGCTACGCGGTGGCCAACGCACAGGCCGGATACACCTTCGCCAATGGCGTCACCCTGAGTCTTGCGGCCAACAACCTGTTCGACCGTCAGTACTGGGCGCGCGTAGGCGGACTGAACACCTACAACATCTACGGTGATCCGCGTAGCGTGCTGCTGAGCGCGCGCTGGAGCCATTGATGGATGCGCGGGCCTCCACGTCGGTCCTGCGCCAGGTGGTGCGCCAGCAGTGGCTGATCCTGCTGCGCGAACGCCGCCTGCGCATTCTCGGCGCACTGGTGCTGGCGATGACCGTGATCGCCCTGGTGGCCGCGGCCATCGATGCGCGCCGCGTCCGCGACGCGCGCGCCCATGACGCCCGCATCGAGGCCGGCGTGTGGGAGGCGCAGGGCGCGGCCAACCCGCACGGCGCCGCGCACTTCGGACGCTACGTCTACAAGCCGCTGCAGGCGCTGTCGATGCTCGATCCGGGCCTGCAGGCGCACCTGGGCGGCACCCTCAAGCTCGAAGGCCACGTCCAGAACACCAGCCGCTTCAAGAGCACCGACGGCGGCGCGGCCCTGAGCCGCTTCGGCGGGTTCAGCCCGGCCTTCGCGCTGCAGGTGCTGGTGCCGCTACTGATCGTGTTTGCCGCCTTCGGCGCATTCTCCGGCGAGCGTGCGCGCAACCTGATGTGGCAGGAAATCGGCGCCGGCGCCACTCCCTGGCTACTGCTGGCCGGACGCTTTCTCGTCTTTGCCGGCGCCTTGCTGGGCGTGCTGGTCCTGGCCGGCACCCTGGCTGCGCTGCTCGGCATCTCCGCCTGGAGCGCGCAATACTTCGGCGCGCTGGCGTTGATGTTGTGTGCCTATGCCCTGTACTGGCTGACAGTCCTTGGCATCGTGCTGGCCATCACTGCCATGACAATGAGTGCGCGCAGCGCGCTGCTCGCGGGGCTGGGTTTCTGGGTGGTCAGCGCGGTGCTGGCGCCGATGCTCGCCCCAATGCTCGCGGAGCGCCGCCATCCGACCCCGACGGCGACGGATTTCCATGCCCGCGTGGTGGATGAAATCATGAAGGGGCCGGATGGTCACAACCCGCGCGACGCGCGTTTCGCCGCCTTCCAGGAAGCCACGCTCAAGCAGTACAAGGTGAGCCGGATCGAAGACCTTCCGATCAACTACAGCGGCCTGCTGTTCGAGTATGGCGAGAAGAGCACCGCCGACATCTACAACCGACACTTCGAGCGCCTGTATGCCGACTACGAGGCCCAGGCCGCGTACAGCCTGATGGCGAGCGTCGTCTCGCCGCTGATGGCGCTGCGGCCGCTGTCCTCGGCGCTGGCGCAGTCCGATATGCCGGCGCACCGCCATTTCCTGGCGCAGGCCGAAGCCTACCGCTACGACCTGGTCCAGCTGCTCAACCGCGACATCAAGTTCAATCGCAAGCCCGGGATGCGCGAATACGCGGCCGACGTCGCCACGGTCACGCGCGGCGTGCGTTTCGAGCCAAGACCGTTCACGCTGGCCGAGGTGCTGCCACGCACGGCCGCGCCATTCGGCTGGCTGCTGGCCTGGTTGGCGGGAGCCGTGGCGCTGATGCGATTGGCCGCCTGGCGGCTGGAGGGCAGGGCATGAACGCCGCCGCCATCATCGTCCGTACTGAACTGCTGCGCATGGCGCGCGGACGCTGGCTGCTGCCGCTGTGGCTGGCCTTCCTCGCGCTGTGCGGCTATGCCGCCTGGGAGGGCGCCGCCTGGAGCACGCAGCGCGGCGCCGCCCTGGCCGCGATCCAGGACGAGGAGCGCGAGGTGCACCAGATGCGACGCAGCCAGATCGTGGGCGAGCTCACCCCGGAGAACAAGTCGCGCTACGGCGGGGCCATCTATGCCACCGCCATGTCGTTTCGTGCCACGCTGCCGCAAGGCGAGCTGCCGGTCCTGACCGCCGGCCAGGCCGAGGGCTACCCGATGGCGGCAAAGATCTTCCCCTTCGTTGCCAGCAATACCATCTTCGACGAATACATGGCGGGCATGGAAAACCCCGCGGTCCTGGCGGCCGGGCGCATCGACCTGGCCTTCGTGCTGGTGTGGCTCTTGCCGTTGCTGATCCTGGCCGGCAGTTTCGACCTGTGGTCCTTCGAGCGCGAGCGCGGCATGGAACCCTGGCTGCTGGCCCAGCCGGTGTCGCCGCTGCGCTACCTGCTGGGCAAGGCGGCGGCGCGTGCGCTCCTTCTGGTGGCGCCTGCAGTGCTGGTGCTGGTGGCAGTGCTTTGGCTGACGGCCGCACCGGGTGCGGCGACGCTGCTGCAGGCGGCCTTCCTGAGCGCGTTGTACGGCCTGTTCTGGCTCGGCTTTGCCGCACTCGTCAACCTGTTCGCCCGCAACGCGACGCAGGCCGCGCTGGGCTGCGTGGCAGGGTGGCTGGCGCTGGTCGTGCTGGTGCCGGCGCTGGCGCTGGGCGTGGCCGACCTGGTCGCCCCCGCACCCAATCCCGCCGAGCGCACCAACGCCCTGCGCGCGATGGCGATGCAGGCGCGTGCCGAGACGCGCCAGCAGGCGGACGCGGCCTCCCGGCCCGAGGGGAGGGCGGCACCCAACATACCCGACAACCTGCGCAAGCGGGCCGTGGAAGTCGAGCGCGGCGAACAGCTGATCCGCGCTGCCGTACAGCCCTACCGGGCACAGGACGAACGCCGCCTGCGCTGGCTCGACCTGCTGCGGGCCGGCTCTCCGGCGATCGCCTTCCAGGACGCGCTGGAACGCCTGGCCGGGACCGACGCCGCCCGCGCGCGGCGCTTCCAGGATCAGGCGCATGCCTTCCTGCTCGATGTGCGAAGGCTGACGCAGCGCTACCTGGAGCAGGATCGGCTGCTCACGGCCGCCGACTACGACCACGGCATGCCGCGCTTCGTCCACCGCGAAGCGCCGTCGTCCGAGCGGCTCGGCGCGCTCGCCGCTGACGCCGGCGTCATCGTGCTGTTCCTGCTGGCGCTGCTGGCCGTGGGCGCGCGCCGCCTGCGCCGCCAGGCAACCTTTATCGAATGAGGCATACCATGTTGCGTACCCATGCTTTGAGCAAGACCTTCGGCGCCCACCGCGCCCTCGATGGCCTCGACCTCGACATCGCGCCGGGCGAGATCTTCTGCATGCTCGGCGCGAACGGCGCCGGCAAGACCACCACCATCAAACTGCTGCTGGGCTTCCTGAAGCCGACTTCCGGCAACGCGCTGGTCGACGGCATCGACGTGCAGGCCGACCCGGTGCGGGCGCGCCGACGCCTTCTTTATCTGCCCGAGCAAGTCGCCCTGTATGGAGAGTTGAGCGGACTGGAAAACCTGCGCTACTTCGCCGGCCTGGCCGGGGTGCCCGACTGCACGCCGCAGCGCCTGCGCGGCTGGCTGGAGCAGGCCGGCGTGCCGGCAGCCGCGGTCGATCGGCGCGCCGGCGGCTATTCGAAAGGCATGCGCCAGAAAGTGGCGATCGCGCTGGCGATCGCGCGCTCGGCGCGCGGCCTGCTGCTGGACGAACCGACTTCCGGACTCGATCCGGCAGCCAGCGCCGAATTCCACCGGCTGCTGCTGCAACAGCGCGACGCCGGGGCGGCGGTGCTGATGGCCACCCACGACCTGTTCCGTGCGCGCGAAGTGGCGACCACCATCGGCCTGATGCGCGACGGGCGGCTGCTGCGCAGCTTCAAGGCGCGGGACTTGAGCGCGCGTGAGCTGGAGCAGCTGTACCTGGACGAGATGTCGGTCGCGGCTGGCCTCTAGCCGATTGCGCCATGCAGGTGGCGCTACTGCGCCGGCGTGGACGATTTGTGCGTCGATCCCCGCGCAAGCCACCATCTTCCATATCGCGTCCGGCGTCAATGCCGATGTCGATGCCGATGTCCGCTTCGGATACCGAACCCCTATGGTTCAGGAGGCGGTATGGAGCATGTCAGCAGGGAAAGCGACGCTGCGTAACAGGGTCGAACGCATCAACGGCCAGATCGAGGGCATCGAAGACCATATCCGCCATCATGTGGCTGGCGTTGATATCGCCACCCTGGGTCCTTGCGAACTCGGTCTACGCGCTTGCGCGGCGGACGCGATAAAAGCACAGGTTGTCGCGCGTGCTGCGCCCGGCTCGTCCTGTCGCCGCCACGCGGTGACATGGTCCAGGCGCATGGCCAGGGCGCCTGCAGGAGCATTCGCGCGCAGCTGCGGCGACGGCGATGCTGCAACGTGCTAGCATGGATTCATGGTCACGATGATCGAGGCGCTGTCATGGAACTGATCGAGCCTGACGAGATGCTGCGCTATGCGGACGTGCTGAGAGCATGGTCTTGCGATCCTGCCGATTTCGAACTGCATGAGGTCGATACCACCGATCCGGGTAGTGATGAATTGTGTCCCTTGAAGGGTTACGTCGACATCCGCCGCAAGTCGACTGCGCAGCACAGGGAGTATCCGACTGGTGACGCAACGGCATGGGTTGTTTCGTTCGAGCGTGATCTGGCAGCAGGACGATTTGGCCAGGTCCAGTCGCCCTGACAGGGGCGACGTGCCGGCAGCTGGCTTGCCCCTGGGCTATCTGTTTGCTTCATGCTCTGCAGCGAACCGGCCCGGATTTCCCGGGCCCCCGATATTTGAAAGCACATGGCAGCACAGCCATGTTTAACCGGAGAAAATCATGAGCAAGGGTCAGGAAGCGAAGAAATCCACGAAAAAAGAACCTGCCAAGACGCCAAAGGAAAAAAAGGCGGACAAAAAGGTCAAGAAAGCCGAGAAGTTGCGCCAGCAATAAGATCTTTGTAAAGATCAAGCGCCAGCGTATGGTTCGGACGATTCGGCACCGGAAGTTGTCCGCCAGCCTGGCATCGACGATGCACCAGGCTGGACGGGGCAGCCTCGCAGTCGCAAGGCCTGGCGCAGTCGGCGCAGTCAATTTACGGCTTGGCCAGGGCCATGCGGTTTTCTGCCGTCGGCAAGGCAAGCAGGGCGAAGCATCGCCAGCGCGACCTGGCGCCGCCCAGCCGTTCAGCCAGGTCTGCGAGTACCCAGCATTGCCCCCATCTGCGCCGCACTCACCGGATGGCTGAACAGGAATCCCTGGCCTTCGTTGCAGCTGTGGTTCTTCAGGAAAGCCAGCTGCGCCTCGTCCTCGACGCCCTCGGCGATGACGCGCTGGTGCAGGTTTTTCCCCATGTCGATGACGGCACTGACGATGGCGCCGTTGCGTCCCGGCCCCGCTCCCGCGCCGATTGCCTTGACGAACGACTGGTCGATCTTGAGCACGTCGATCGGGAAGTCATTCAGGTAACTGAGGCTGGAATAACCGGTGCCGAAGTCGTCGACGGCGATCTGAACGCCCAGTGCCTTGAGCTTGGCCAGCAGCAGGGCGCTGGCGGCGACATCATGCATCAGCACGCTTTCGGTCAACTCGAGCTGAATATGAGCCCGGTCCACGCCGGTGGCATCGAAGATGGCGAGCGCATGAGCGAAAAAATCCCGATGGCGAAATTCTAGCGAAGAGATGTTCACCGCAATCGAAATGTCCGGGATGCCCATCGCGTGCCAGCGTACCAGTTGCGCGCAAGCCTCACCCAGTACCCAGCGTCCGATGGGAACGATCAGGCCGCATTCTTCGGCAATCGCGACGAATCGCTCCGGCATGACCAGTCCCCATTCCGGATGCTCCCAGCGCAGAAGCGCTTCGACACCCGTGATGCAACCGGTTTGCAGGTCGATCTTGGGCTGGTAGTGCAGCATGAATTCGCCGTGTTCCAGTGCCTGCCGCAAGTTGGTTTCGACCAATTGGCGCTCGACAGCACGCGTGTTCATGTCCTGGCGGAAGAACTGGTAATTATTGCGCCCGAACTCCTTGGCGTGGTACATGGCGGTGTCGGCGTTCTTGATCAGGCTGGCGGCATCGGCCCCGTCGAGTGGAAACGTGCTGATGCCGATGCTGGTCGTGGTATGCAGTTCCTGCGTGTCGATCACGAACGGCGTCGACAGCGCCAGCAGGATCTTGTCGGCTGCCAGCGCCGCATCGCGCGCACGCCGTTCATTTGCCAGCAGAATCACGAACTCGTCGCCGCCATGGCGGCTGACCGTGTCGGACGTGCGGACGCAGGCGACCAGGCGCTGCGAGACCGCCTGCAGCAACCGGTCGCCGACAGCGTGTCCCAGCGAATCGTTGATGTGCTTGAATTTGTCCAGGTCGAGAAACAGCAGCACCGGCGAAGTGTGGTTGCGTCTGGACATGGCGATTGCCTGGGTGATGCGATCGTTCAGGAGCGCGCGATTGGGCAGGTTGGTCAGGAAGTCGTGCTGCGCCAGATGCCGCATCTTGCTCGTCAGCGCAACGGTGTCGGAAATATCCCGGAACACCATCACGGCGCCCACGAGCTGTCGATCCCAATCGTGGATCGGCGCAGCCGAGTCGGCGATCGGAATGCGCCGGCCCTGACGCGAAACGAGAATGGCGTCGCCGCTCAGGTTCGACGCCTGGTTGGCATGCAGGATGAAGTCGACGGGACTGGCGATCGCGCGTCCGTTGACGCCGTCGACGAGATGGATCACCTCGGCCACCGGCCGTCCGCGTGCTTCGTCGCGCGACCAGCCGCAGACCCGTTCGGCCGCGACATTCAGGTAATCCACGCGTCCGGCCATATCGACAGAGACGACGGCATCGCCGATCGAGTTGAGCGTGATTTCGGCACGTGCCCGGGCGACGTACAGGCCGCGCTCCACCTTCATGCGTTCGATGATGTTGCGCAAGGACTGCGGCACCAGATAATTGTCGAAGTAACCCTTGGACAACCAGCCCTGCGCACCGCGCTGGACCGCTTCGATGGCGTCGGCCTCATTGTCGAGTTCGCATAGGGTCAGGATCGGGGTATGACGCGCCGCTGCGTGCAAGCGATCGAAGCAGGCAAGGCCCTGGCTGTCGGGCAGCAGCAGATCAACCAGGATCGCATCGATCTGACCGCGCTGGACGCGGCGCAGTCCATCGGCCAGGGTCGCGGCGTCTTCCAGATCGAAGGGGCCGTCGCGGGCCTTGCCCAAGGCCTGGCGCAGGATGCGGACGTCGTCCGCGTTCGAAGAAAGGATCAGCACGCGATAAGGCATGGCGTCTCCGGCTGTCGTCGATCGTTACCTTTGTGCGCATCATACAATCCGCTTCGCTTGGCCGAGGATGACGCATCTGCACTATATCAGTGTTTACGATATTGTCAAATTTACAACAAGAAATTGCTAGCTAGTACGATCCGAACGATCAAGCCGGGGGTTGGCTGCGATCGGCACGTCGGTGGTTGCCAGCCCAGCTGCCCGCGTCCGCTGCGTCACGGCGTGTGTATTCTTGCAGCAAGCTGTTGCCGCCTGCTATTGGCCGAAAATAGATCTGCAGATTGGCCGCACGGCGGCGAAAAAGCGCGCATAGTGTTCATGTCAAACGCGATCTGCCCTGATCGTCCTCTCCCGGACGGCATCTGCCGTGCTGCCATTCCCGCCAGACATGTCAACGCATTGCATCTGGCGTCCGCACGCCCGTTCCAATCGATTCCATCCCTTGAAAGGTACGCCATGTATCCATTCCCCCAATCCGTCAATCCCGCCGTGCGCTCGCATATCGACGCACACGCCGCCTTCCTCAACGAGCTGTCGCAGACGGTCGCGCGTGCTTTCCAGCAGGTGTTCCAGCTGAACATGCAGCTGGGCCAGACGCTGCTCGAGGACGCTACCGGCACCGCCCAGCGCATGCTGACCGCCGATCGTCCCACCGACGCGTTGTCGGCGGCGGCATCGCGCGCCCAGCCCGCCGCCGACAGGCTGCGCGCGTACCAGCAGCAATTGTCGCAGCTGGCCGCGACCACCCAGGTCGACCTGACCCGCGCGAGCGAGCAGCATGTGCAGGAAACCTCCCGTACCGCCCGCGCGCTGGCCAGTGAAGTCACCCGCGTGTCGGCCGAAGAAGCCGACAAGAGCCTGCGCCAGCAGGAGGAAACCGTCAAGAATTCGCGCGACGCGTTCTTGCAGGAGGCGCAGCGCGGCGTCAATGTCGGCGCCGGGTACCTGAACAACCTGCAGGGCGTGGCCGCAGGCGCCAAGCCCGATGGCCAGGCTGGCGCGCAGCGCAACCCCGGCAACCAGCAAGGCGGCAACGGCCAGGCCGGCAACAAGGCCGCGTCGCCGCCACGCTGATCCGTGCTACGTCCCCGGTCCCGCGGCCACGCCTTGCGGCGGCGCCGACCATGCGGTCGCGCCGCCGCTTGCGTCTGCGCCATTCCTTTACAACCATCTTTGCGGGGAAAGCGAACCATGTTCGACACCTTTTTCGACGCCTGGCCAGCGGTGGCGCGGCCATGGTCCGGCGCGCCCAGCACGGCGCCGTGGCCGTCATCGTGTTTCATGGCGATGACGATGCCACGGCTCACCGCACGAATGGCGGCGGTGCGATTCGCCAGTTTCTCGACAGCCATGCACTTCAGCGGCGAGCGCCGGATGCCGGCGTTGCCATGGAGGCGGAAACTGGCTGCAGCGCAGGGCGCGCATTCACCCGCCACGTGCATCGCGAACGCACCGGCAGCGTATTGGCCGGGCAATGGACCGTGCATGGGGCCGGCCATGCCCGGTCCGGCGGCGACCTGCGCGGCAGCTATGCCGACGCGCACGGGCCGAACGCCAGCCAGGAGATGCTGCGGTTCTTCATCGGCCGTGTGGATGGCTGAGCGGCGCGAAGGCGGCGGTACGGACGACATGCAGGCCCGTGCGTGTCCTACGCTGACAGGCGACCCCGGCGAACATCATGGTCGGATACGATGCTACCTGGAGCCGACGTGACACGACTACCTGAACGGCGGCGCGCGGCCGACCGGCGCGGCGGAAAGGCGCTGGAAGCCTGCTGCCTGGTGATCGCGCAGCTCGCCTGTCCTGCGTACTGCTGCACTGCAGGCGGTGCCGTACGGTACGCCAACAGCGCCGCCAGGCGGCTGTGGGGGGCCTGCCCCGATCCCGGGGAGGATGGGCGCTGGGACGGCTTCACCGCGCTGTACGGGCCGGATGGCAGCGCGCTCGATGGGCCTGTCTCGCCGGCCGCGCTTGCGGCGCGCACCGGTCTGGCCCAGCCGCCGGCGGAACTGCTGGCCGAGTCTGCCGACGGAAGCAAGCGCTGTGTGGTGCTGCATGCACGACCGGTCCTCGGCGCCGACGGCGCCACCGAAGGCGTGCTGTGTTCCCTGACGGACATCAGCGAGCGGCGCCGCCTCGAAGGGCAGGTGAAGTTCGTGCATGACAGCCGGGCCGGTTTCCTGCACGTGCTGGCGCACGAACTGCGCAATCCGCTGGCCCCGGTCATGGCGGCGGCCACGCTCCTGCAACGCCAGCCCGGCGCCCCGAACGTCGACCGGATGAGCAGCGTCATCGTACGCCAGACCAGGAAGCTGGCGCGCTTCGTCGACGATCTGCTCGACGGCGCCCGCATCGAACAGGCCTGCGACCTGCCGGTGTCGATGCGCGCGACGAACGTCGACGAGGTGCTGATGCACGCCTGCGACGTCGTCGCCTGGATCCTGAGCGAACGCGGCCAGACGCTCAGCGTGCAGGTCTGCCCGATGGCGACGGGGCGCGGCACCAGTTTGTGGTGCGATCCCGAGCGGCTGGCGCAGGCGCTCGGCGGCGTCCTGCTCAATGCGAGCCAGTTTTCCGACGATGGCGCCGCGATTTCACTGGCCGTTGCGGTCGACGGTGTGTTCCTCGAATTGCTGGTGAGCGACCAGGGAATTGGCATCGAGGAGGGTGAACTGTCGCTGCTGTTCGAACCGTTTCGCAAATTCACCATGCATCCGGGACGCGCTGAATCGGGAGCGGGACTCGGCCTGGCGATCGCACGCAGCGTGAGCCGGGCGCACGGGGGCACGGTGTCTGCTGCCAGCGCCGGACGAGGGCACGGCACGCGCCTGAAATTCGTGCTGCCCGTGGTGCTGGAGGCGCCGTTTGCCTAAGCCTAACCGGTCGCTTCCGGGGCAACCAGAGTCCCGTCGCGGCGCCGGCCAACAGTGCGCCCGCCAACCGGGGATGCGCGTATCGTGAAATGGCTGTCACCAGACCAATGGGAGGCACTATGATGACGCCCGAACCCGCGAACACGTTTCGCGGCCTGCCACTGACCTCGGAGCAGGACAGCGAGATCAGGCATTACATTCACGCCAGAGAGCGCAGCGGCCTGCCGTGGGATACGGCGGAGCTGCAGGCAATGCTGGCCGACATGCTCGACCCGCCGGAAACCGACCAGGACGACCGCCGCTGGCTCTCCGACAGCATGGGCACGGAACGGGCGGCAGTGGTTCTCGATGGGGGCAAGGACCTGGGCCGGGCCGATCCCTATCCCGACTCGTGAACGCGGCGCCCCGTCCCTGCTAATCGGGTACGCGGTGGGTCGTGGACGGTCTTGACGGTCAATCATCGGTGCGCGGCGGCGCCAGAGAAATGCCCTTGCGCGATGGCGTTCCGGTTCAACCTCGTGCGCCTCGCTTCACCGGGCAGCATGCTTCGGCGATGACCAGGACGAAGGCATGACAAGCGTCAGATGAGCGGGCGGAGCCGGTCCTGCCGCAGGATGGTTTCTTCGATCCTGACCCTGGCGACGCGGATGATTTGCATATGCGCATCCCCGGCGCTGCTCTGCGGATTGACGAGCGATCCCCTGACCGTGGGATGGCTGTCCTTGAAGGCGTGGAAGTGCCCCAGCCATTTCGTTGGCTGATCCTGCGACGGCGTGGTTGCCCACTCAATGCGATAGCCGAGGTATTTCTCGCCAAGCATGGTGAATTCCATAGCGTTCGCGTCAGTGCGATTTTGCATGATGCCTCGCGTTGTAACGCACGCTCTTGCGGGTGCCCGTGGCAGAAACGTGCGCTCGATGGCCGTTACACCAATGTTGGTATGGGAATGAGCGCAGGCGCCGGCTGCACGAAGAAAGCGGACGCTTCAATGAATGTGTGGGATGCGCCTGTCGTCGATCCACTTGCGCGCATTGTCGAAAGAGCTGCTGACCGCTTCTTCAAGGGTAAGAAAGCCTTTGGAACCTGCAGCCTGATGATGGCAAAGGGGGAAGGTGGCGTGTTCGCTTTCATAGATCGTGAAGATGTCCATGAAGCGCCGGCGAATCGTCTCGACCGGATTGGCCACGATGGTGTAGCCTTTGTAATGCGTTTTAGGCTCTGCGTGCATGGGGTGCTCCTTGGTCAAGAAACCACAGTAACACGAAACCATATACCCACTTCATCTGGCAAAAAATATAGTTTTTGCACGCACGGCAGCGATGCTAGACTGCCCAATGCGCACCCGAATCGACTGCCTCAATGCCATACTCATCGATGCTATCGTGATGAATTATCGCGCACGAAGCATTCAATCCGCTGCCCGGGCGCTGGCGAAGAATCATGTGTCTCTTGAGGTCGCGCTGCGCGTTCTGACCCAGCCATGGCGCCGGCGCGGCGCCCACACCGGCGCCCCGGTGTTCGGGCAGCGCATCGTCGACTGACGCACCTGACTACCCACCCGTGTGCCGGCGCGCAGACAGGGCCTCTGCGGTCAAGGGACACCGATGCACCACGGTGAACGCTTCAACAGCATCACCCATGCCGTCGGCACGCTGGCCGCTGTCCTGAGCGGTGTGCTGCTCGTGGCCGTGGCGGCGCGCGGCGGCGATGTGTGGAAGATCGTCAGCTTCAGCGTCTATGCGGCCACGCTGCTGCTGCTGTACCTGACGTCGACCCTTTATCACAGCACGGGCGGCGCGACCAAGGACGTGTTGCGCAAGCTGGACCATTGCGCCATCTATCTCCTGATCGCAGGAACCTACACGCCATTCACGCTGGTAACGCTGCGCGGGACCATCGGCTGGACGCTGTTCGGCGTGGTCTGGGCCCTGGCTGTGCTCGGTATCGCGCAAGAGCTGCTGTACGCCAGGCGAGGGCGTGTACTGTCGCTGGTCATCTACGTCGTGATGGGCTGGCTCGCCGTCGCCTGTGTCGGTCCCCTGGTCGATGCGCTCGGCCGCGCCGGCTTTGCCTGGCTGGCGGCGGGCGGCTTGTTCTATACGGCCGGCATCGTGTTTTATGCCACCGACCACAAGGTGCGCCATGGTCATGGGATCTGGCATCTGTTCGTCCTGGCCGGCAGTATGTGCCACTACGTCGCCGTCCTGTTGCATGTGGCATGAGGAGCGACTGCAGCCGTCGTTCAGACCCGAGCGGGCAGGCGCTGCGCAACGGCATCACGACGCGCCAATCGCGCGCAGAAGAAGAGGGCCGCAAGCGCCATGCACCGCCATGAAAAGCGCTGGTCCCCTGGCAATGCGGCGCGTATGATGAATCGCACCGGCGTTTGGAACAACCGCAGGCAACATCCCGATGTGTCGCTCGGCTCGCACGTATTCTGACGCAGGATCCATGCTGATCAACGAGCGCCAGCGGCGGCGCGACGAGCCCGCGGCGGATGCCGTCGCACGGGGACTGAATATCCTGGGGGCGCGTAACGCCGAATTCGCCAGTCGCTCCATGCGCCACAAGCTCGTTCCCGAGCATGTGATTGTGCGCGTACCCGGCGAACCTGCGCTGCGCCGCCGGGAGCGCGCAGGACAATCGGTGTCGGAAGCGATCACCCCGTCCTCACCGGCCGATCAAGACACCGCAGCCGTGGCCGCGGACCAGACGCAAGCGGAGAGCTGCCGATGACACACATGACCGAACCGGATCCGGACCTGGAAGTGCGGCATTTACGCGCCTTGCTCACCATGTCGCGTGAATTGATGCAAGTCGACAAGCCGGGCATCGCGCTGGCGCTGGCAGGGCGCGCCATGGCGGAGCTGGCGTACATCGACAGTGCCTTGCTGCTGGTGCGCGGCGAGATCAACGAATGCATCGCTTTCGACCGCACGGGCACCCCGGGCAGGGCGGCGTCCGGGCACGATTGGTACCGCATCGCGCTGGAGCGGCTCGATAGCGGATGCGACGAGCCCGCGATGATCGATCCGCGCACGATGCTGGTGGGCGTGCCGACGCAGCGCACCATGGCCGTGCTGGCCGCCGGCTGGACTGGCGATGCGGCGCCGGAAACCTGGGACGCGCGGCGCCGTCTGCTGGGCACGATCCTTGAATTGTCGATCGCCACGCTGGGCAGGATCTCGGCGCGCACCTCGCTCGAGAACCTGGTGTCGGTTCAATACGAACAGATGGCGGGCACTGCCCTGGCGCATGCCGATGAACTGGCACGCCGCGACCAATCCGAAGGCGCGGTGCGTGCGCTTGCCCTGACCGACGTCCTGACCGGCTTGAACAATCGGCGCGGCTTTTTTGTCCAGGCCGAGCACCTGTTCAACCTGGCCCGGCGCAGGCAGGCCGGCTGCGCCGTGATCTACGCCGACATTAACGGCCTGAAGCAAGTGTACGATCAGCTTGGCCACGCCGCCGGCGACCAGCTGATTCAGGATGCGGCAAGCGTGCTGCGCGAATCCCTGCGCGACAGCGACGTGCTGGCACGGTTCGGGGGCGACGAGTTCGTCGCGTTCGCACTCGACGACGCGCATCCGCGTGTGATCCTGGCGCGGCTTCAGGACAATCTGCGCGCGTTCAACCTGATGCAGGAACGCACTTACCTGCTCGGGGTGAGCGCCGGTGCGGTGCAATGCGATCCGGGTAGCGGAATCGCGCTGCTCGATTATGTGCAGTCGGCTGATCGGGAAATGTACCTGCACAAGCGCAGCTGCCTGCATTAGACGACGGCTGGTGCGCCTGTACCGGCGCAAGTCATGGCCAGTATGTTTCGTGCAGCAGCGTCGGCACATCCTGCACTGTCCGCTCCGGATCGGGTCCCATGTCGAAGCTGGCCGCGCCGGCGAGATCCTCCGGGCATCACGGCAGGGGCAATTGCCCGCGTACCTGTTTCGCCAACCTGGCCGGCGGGTCGAGTTTTCCATTGGTCAACAGTGCATAGCAATGCCTGGACTCGCTATATCCTTCGATACATCACGTTGCTGCACATTGTCAGCGGCGTCTCTCCATTCGAAAGGTAGCCATGAAAGCACTTGTTTATAACGGACCATGCGACGTCCAGGTCAAGGACATGCCAGACGCCAAGATCGAAAAGCCGACCGATGTGCTGGTGCGCATCACCACCACCAATATCTGCGGCTCCGACCTGCACATGTACGAAGGCCGTACCAGTATGGAAACCGGCCGCATCCTGGGCCATGAAAACATGGGTGAGGTGATCGAAGTCGGCAAGGGTGTCGAGCGCGTCAAGGTTGGCGATATCGTCTGCCTGCCGTTCAACATCGGCTGCGGTTTTTGCGAGAATTGCGAACAGGGCCTGTCGGGATTTTGCTTGACCGCAAACCCAGGCACCGCCGGCGCCGCCTACGGTTTTGCCGGGATGGGGCCGTATAGCGGCGGCCAGGCCGAACTGCTGCGCGTGCCCTTCGGCGACTACAATTGCCTGGTGCTGCCGGAAGACGCCAAGGAAAAAGAAAACGACTACGTCATGCTGTCGGATATTTTTCCGACCGGCTACCATGCGACCGAACTGGCCGGCGTCAAGCCTGGCGAATCGGTCGTCATCTATGGCGCCGGCCCGGTCGGCCTGATGGCGACCATGTCCGCCTTCATCAAGGGCGCGAGCCAGGTGTTCGTGGTCGATACCCACAAGGACCGCCTGGCGCTGGCCGAGAAGATGGGCGCGATCGGCATCGACGACACCGAAGGCGACGGCGTCAAGCGCATTCTCGACCTGACCGACGGCAAGGGCGCCGATTGCGGCTGCGAATGCGTCGGCTACCAGTGCTGCGACAAGCATGGCAAGGAAGTGCCGAACCTCACCATGAACAACCTGGTGCAAACGGTCAAGGCGACCGGCGGCATCGGCGTGGTCGGCGTATTCCTGCCGCAAGACCCGGGCGCGCACGACGCGCTGGCCAAGGAAGGCAAGCTGGCCTTCGACTTCGGCAACTTTTGGTTCAAGGGCCAGAAGATCGGTACCGGCCAGGCCAACGTCAAGCACTACAACCGCCGCTTGGCCAAACTGATCCACACTGGCAAGGCCAAGCCGTCGCAGATCATTTCGCACGAGCTGGCGCTGGACGAAGCGCCGAACGCCTACCAGCAGTTCGACAAGCGCGCCGATGGCTGGACCAAGGTGGTCCTGAAGCCCGGCAAATAAGCCGTAGCGGGCACGTCAGCGATGACGTGCCCGCACTGTGCCCCCACCGTGCCGGCTGGCGCGGTGGGTCCGGCGCTTCGCCCGTGAGCACATCGGGCGCGCAGTAGCAGCCCGTACCGTGCACCTCGCCGTCGACCGCTCGGCAACTTTACTGCCGTGTGCTCTTCGCCATCCGGAATCATCCGGCTTCAGGCGACAACTACCTGTGTCCATATCGCTACGCAAGCATGCTATATTGATTTGGCAACGTTTCCATTTTTGGAGGCGTAATAACAGGAGGAGACCACACACAATGCGCAAAGCAACCTCAATACTCTGCACCGCCATCCCGGCGGCGCTGCTGATCGCCAGCATTTCGCATGCAACGGCGCAAGACAACAGCGGCGCCGTCCAGGCCTGGCTGACCACAGGCGACCAGACCAAACTGCTGGCACGCAGCCCGGACGTGCATTTCGGCGGCGGTAAACCAGCCCCCAGCGTCATCGAGATCGACCCTGCCACGCGCTTCCAGGAAATCCAGGGCTTTGGCGCCTCGATCACCGACGCTTCGGCCTTTCTCATCCAGCAGCGCATGAGTCCGGTGCAGCGCGAAAGTCTGCTGCGCGAACTGTTCGGTCGTAATCCGGGACTCGGCATGTCCTTCACGCGCCTGACGATTGGCGCTTCGGACTTTTCGCAAAGCCACTACAGCTTCAACGACATGCCGCGCGGCGAAAGCGATCCGACCCTGGCGCGTTTTTCCATCGAGCCGCATCGCGCCAGCGTGCTGCCGACCGTAAAGCGCGCGCTGGCCATCAATCCGCAACTCAAGGTAATGGCCTCGCCCTGGAGCGCACCGGGCTGGATGAAGAGCAGCGACAGTCTGGTCAAGGGCGCGCTGAAGCCCGAGGCCTATGACGCATTCGCTCGCTACCTGGGCCGCTACCTGGCAGCGATGCACGCCGAAGGCGTCCCGATCTTCGCGCTGACGCTGCAGAACGAGCCGCATTTCGAGCCGGACGATTATCCGGGCATGCGCGTCGACCCACCTGGCCGCGCGGCCCTGATCGGCGGCCACCTCGGTCCCTTGCTGGCGCGCGAGCACTCCGGCACCACGCTGTTCGACTGGGACCATAACTGGGATGAACCGGATTCACCCGCGACCGTGCTCAAGGATCCGGTCGCCGCCAGGTACGTGAGCGGCGTGGCCTGGCACTGTTATGCCGGCAACGTGGCGGTGCAGGCCAAGGTCCATGCGCAGTTCCCCGGCAAGGACACCTGGTTCACCGAGTGTTCGGGCGGCGGCTGGGCAACCGACTGGGCAAAAAACCTGATGTTCTTCACCAGGACCTTGACGATCGATACCACGCGCGGATGGGCGCGCGGCGTCCTGTTGTGGAACCTGGCGCTGGACGAAAACAGCGGACCGCACCTGGGCGGCTGCAAGGATTGCCGCGGCGTCGTGACGATCGATTCGCGCACCGGCGAGGTCACGCGCAACGTCGAGTACTACGCGCTGGCCCACACCAGCCGCTTCGTGCGGCCGGGCGCGCGCCGTGTGCAGTCGAGCGAAACGGCCGGGGAATTGTCCAACGTCGCCTTTCGCAACCCGGACGGCTCGCTGGCGCTGGTTGTCGCCAACGGCGCACGGGCGGCGCAGACATTTTCGGTACGCGTGAAGGGGCAGAGCTTTCGCTACACGCTGCCAGGCATGAGCGTTGCCACCTTTGCCTGGGGTGGCAAGCCATCGGCGGCGCCTGATTAGCCAATAAGCAACAGCTGGCAGTGCAATTGCGTTGACAGTAAATTCAGCGCGGCATAATAATGGAACCCGTAATTTGGCAACGTTTCCAATTCATTGACGTTAAAATTGGCAACGTTTCCATTTTTGTGGTGAGCGCACTGACATCGGCGCATCGTGACGCGCAATCAGTGGTGGCAGATGCAGCAATCAAAGGAAACGCGGCCAAGTATCGCTCTGATTTGGCAACGTTTCCAAAAAGACGTACAACGATAAAAATATCAGGAGACAGTTATGACCCGTTTTGGCAACATGCCGGGCGCCCCTGCGTCCCGTCGCAATGCAATTTCCCGCACGCCCATCGCCGCTGCCTGCGCGCTGTGCCTGTGGAGCGCCGCCGTGCAGGCCCAGTCGCAGTCCACGCCGCAGGCATCAGACAGCGGGCCGGCCCAGGTGAAGGTCACCGGCATCCGCGGCAGTATCGAAAGCTCGATCGCGATCAAGAAGGAATCCGAGTCGATCGTCGAATCGATCACGGCCGAGGACATCGGCAAGTTGCCCGACCAGTCGATCGCCGAATCGATCGCGCGCCTGCCGGGCCTGTCCGCCCAGCGCGTCGCCGGCCGCGCCCAGGTGATCTCGCTGCGCGGCCTGGCGCCCGACTTCGGGGTCACGTTGCTCAATGGCCGCGAACAGACCAGCACCAGCAACGACCGCAGCGCCGAATTCGACCAGTACCCGTCGGAACTGCTCAGCGGCGTGGTCGTCTACAAGACCCCGGACGCCAACATGACGGCATCGGGCCTGTCCGGCACCATCGACCTGCGCACCGTGCGTCCGCTCGACCGCAAGGGCCGTACCATCGCCTTCAACGTACGCGGCGAGCACAACAACAATGGTGAGCTCAACAGCGGCTGGTCGAACAAGGGCAAGCGCCTGTCGCTGTCCTACATCGACCAGTACCTGGACAACACCCTGGGCCTGGCGGTCGGCTACGCCCACCTGGACACGCCCGGCCAGCAGAAGGAATACAAGTCGTGGTGGTGGGGCGCCAACAACAACCTGGGGCCGGGCAACGAGGACGTGATCGGCCTGAAGGGCGCCGAAGTCACCGCCACCTCGCGCCAGCAGGTGCGCGACGGCCTGATGGCGGTGCTCGACTGGAAGCCGAATCGCGACCTGCGCTCCACGCTCGACCTGTACTATTCCGAGTTCGACCAGAAAGAAGCCATGCGCGGCATGATGTGGAATTCGGCCGACACCGTCACCTATCGCGACCCGCAGATCGAAACCATCGGCGGCGGACGCATGCTTACCGGCGGCACCCTGGTCGGCCTCGAGCCGATCGTGCGCAACGACTACAACGAGCGGCGCGACGAGATGGGCGCGCTCGGCTGGAATACGCGGCTGCGGCTGGGCGAGCGCTGGTCGCTCGACAGCGACTTGTCGTACTCCACCGCCAAGCGCTCGGAAACCACCTCGGAAACCTACGCCGGCCTGGGCCCGGCAGGCGCGGGCGCGACCGACGACAACTTCGGTTTTCGCATCCCGCTCGGGGCCGGCATGCCGCAATTCGCGCCGGGCTTCGATTTCGCCGATCCCGCCAACATCCGCTTGACCGACGTCGGCGGCTGGGGCCATGACGCCACCATGCACCACCCGCGCGTGGAAGACCGCCTTGGGGCGGCCAAGCTGAACCTGCGCGGCGAGCTCGACGGCTGGTTCAGCAATGTGCAGGCGGGCCTGAGTTTCTCCAAGCGCGACAAGTCGCACGAAGACGTGTCGCAAACCTACTGGCTGAAGGACGGGCGCGCCTTGACCACGGTCCCGGCCGACATTATCGGGCCGACCACGTCGCTGTCGTGGGCAGGGATTCCCGGCGTGCTGACGTTCGACCCGCGCGCCGCGCTCGAGCGGTTCTACGACAAGCGCCCGGTCGACACCGATGTCGCCCAGCAGGACTGGAAGGTGAGCGAGAAGCAGGCCATCGGCTACCTGCGCCTCGGCATCGACACCGACCTCGGCACAATACCGCTGCGCGGCAACCTCGGCGTGCAATACGTGCACGTGAACCAGGAAGGGCAGGGCAAGGCGGTGAGCGGCAACCTGATCACGGCGCTGCGCGACGAGCATTCGTACAACGACGTGCTGCCGAGCCTGAACCTGAACTTCGACTTCGGCCACTACCTGCACGACACCTACCTGCGCCTCGGCGTGGCCAGGACCGTGGCCCGCCCGCGCATGTCGGACATGCGCGCCGGCGTCTCGGCCGGCGTCGACGCCACCACCCGCATGTGGAACGGCGGCGGCGGCAATCCCAAGCTGGAACCGTGGCGCGCCAACTCGTTCGACCTCTCGCTCGAGCACTACATGGGCAAGGGCAGCTACGTGTCGGCCGCCTACTTCTTCAAGGACCTGAAAAGCTACATCTACAACCAGCAGCGCCCGTTCGACTTCAGCGCCTTCCCGAACTCGAGCGCCGTGATCCCGTTGACGAATATCGGCACCATCAACCAGCCGTCCAACGGCCAGGGCGGCTTCGTGCGCGGCGTCGAACTGAGCGCGTCGCTGCAGTTCGGCGCCCTGTGGCAGCCGCTCGACGGCTTCGGCGTGCAGGCCAGCGTGTCGGGCACCGAAAGCTCGGTCAGCCCGAACGGCCCGGGCACCACCGAGAAGCTGCCCGGCCTGTCCGGCGTGGTGCGCAACGTCACGCTGTTCTACGAAAAATATGGCTTCTCGGCGCGCGTGGCGCAGCGCTACCGCTCGGCCTTCCGCGGCGAAGTCACGGGCCTGTTTGCCCAGCGCGCGTTCAGCGAGATCCTGGCCGAAGACCAGGTCGATATCCAGCTGGGCTACGAATTCCAGGACGGGCCGCTCAAGAACCTGGGCCTGCTGCTGCAAGTGAACAACCTGGGCAACGAGCCGTACCAGACCAGGCAGGGCAGCCCGTTCGCCAGCGGCGCCTACGCGCCCGAGCGCTACACGACCTACGGCCGCCAGGTGCTGTTCGGCCTGAACTACAAACTGTAAAAGGAAACGCAATGACGACAAAACGATATGCGATGCGGGTGGCTTGTACGATGGCGTTGACGATGATGGGAACAGCGGCAATCGCCACGCCGGCTGCAGGCGGCTGGCAGGTGGTCACCACGGCGCAGGGCGGCGCGCAGCGCTTCGCCGTGCAGACGCTCGGCGCGCCGCAGCCGGCCGGGCAGCCGATGGAGACCGAGACCGCGGTGTTCGTCGACACCCGCCAGCAGTATCAAAAAGTGTTCGGCTTCGGCGGCGCCGTCACCGATGCGACGGCCGAGGTGTATGCCCGGCTCACGCCGAGTGCGCAGCAAGCGTTCCTGAAGGCCTACTTCGATCCGCGCGAAGGCCTGGGCTACAACGTGCTGCGCACCACGATCCACAGCTCGGACTTCAGCAGCGCCAGCTACACCTATCTGAAGGAGGGCGACCGCACCCTGGCGTCGTTCAGCATCGAACCCGACATGCGCCACCGCATCCCGCTGCTGCGCCAGTCGCTGGCCGCGGCCGGCGCGCACGGCACCGACATGCGCGTGTTCGCCAGCCCCTGGAGCGCGCCGGCGTGGATGAAGTCGAACAACAGCATGCTGCAGGGCGGCAGCCTGTTGCCGCAATACCGCGACCTGTGGGCCGGCTACATCGTCAAGTTCGTCCAGGCCTACGAGAAGGCCGGCATTCCCTTGTTCGGGATGACGGTGCAGAATGAACCGATGGCCAAGCAGACCTGGGAATCGATGATCTACAGCGCCGAGGACGAGACGCGCTTCCTGGGCGACCACCTGGGGCCGGCGCTGGCGAAGGCCGGCCTGCAGGACAAGAAGATCGTGGTCTGGGACCACAACCGCGACCTGCTGCCGCAGCGCGCCGCCCACATCATGTCCGACCCCAAGGCGCGCCCCTATATCTGGGGTATCGGCTTTCACTGGTACGAGACCTGGGCCAAGGGCCAGCCGATGCACCGCAACGTCGCCGCCGTGCACGCGGCGTATCCGGAGGTGCCGCTCCTGATGACCGAGGCATCGGTCGAGAAGTACGACCGCGCGCGGTTGCAGGACTGGGCCAACGGCGAGCGTTATGGTAGCGAGATCATGGCCGACCTGAACGCCGGCGCGGCCGGCTGGATCGACTGGAACATGCTGCTCGACACCCGCGGCGGACCGAACCACGTCGGCAATTACTGCTTCGCGTTGCTGCATGCGAGCGACGATGGCCAGCTGATCACTACGCCGAGTTACGCCTACATGGGCCACTTCACCCGCTACATCAAGCCGGGCGCGCGGCGCGTGGGCGCGACCACCAGCCGCAGCACGCTCGACACGGTGGCGTTTCGCAATGGCGACGGCAAGCTGGCGGTGGTGGTGATCAACCGGCTCGAGACGGCCCAGCGCTATCGCTTGATGATCGACGGCGTCGAGGCCGCGGTCGAGATTCCGGCGCGCGCGATTCAGACTGTGCTACGTTAACATTCGAGCGAAACAGCAACGGGACGGACGTGGCAACAATCAAGGAGGTGGCCGGCATGGCCGGCGTCGGCACCGGGACCGTGTCGCGCGTGGTGCGCGGCACCGGCTCGGTCTCGCCGGACAAGCGCGAACGCATCAAGCAGGCCATCGACGCACTGGGCTACCGGCCTTCGCACACGGCGCGTTCGCTCCTGTACGGCCGCTCGCGCATGATCGGGGTGTATATCCCGATGCTGGCCGGGACCTTCTATACCGCCATCCTGCAGATCATCGATACCGAACTACGCGCCGCCGGGCTGCACATGATGATGGGCTTCGGCACTGGCAAGGGTGAGGCCAGGGCGGAAGCCGTCGACGGCGTCAACCTGCTGTTCGCGCGCGGCTGCGACGGCGTGATCCTGCTCACCAGTCCCTTGCAGGAAGACGACCTGGCGCGGTTCGGCGCGCAGGCCAAGCGGCTGGTGGCGCTGAACTACGCGCTGGCCAGCATTCCCGAGCAGTGCTTCACGGTAGACCACGTCGCTGGCGGGCGCCTGGCCGCGCGCGCGCTGCTCGACCAGGGCCACCGCGCGATCGCGGTGCTGGGCGGGCCTGGGGCGGTGCAGGACAATGTCGAGCGCATCGAAGGCTTCATGTGCGAACTCGAAGCCGCCGGCATCGACACCGGCGCCATGTGGGTGGGCGAGCACGATTTTTCCTCCAGCGCGGGCTGGTCCGGCGCGCAGGAATTGCTCGCCTCCCGCACCCGCTTCACCGCGCTGTTCTGCGCCAACGACGAAATGGCGCTGGGCGCGATCTCGCGCTTCTACGAAGCGGGCATCCACGTGCCGCGCGATGTGTCCGTGATCGGCTACGACGACGCCCCGAGCGCCGCCTGGGCCGCGCCGCCGCTGTCCTCGGTGCGCATCCCGTGGCGCGAAATGACGGCCAGCGGCGTGGCCGAACTGCTCAACCTGTGCGACGGCGGCCGCCGGCGCGTGGCCCGGCGTTTTCATGTCAGCCTGGCGCTGCGCGCCTCGATCGCGCGGCCCGGCGCGGGTGTCGCGGGCGGCGCTGCGCGCGCACCATCTTCAGCTCATCGCTGAGCAGCAGTGCGCGCCGGTCCCCGATCGATGCGGGGTTTCACCACTTGCAGCGCTGCGGGTTTTGGTCAAGAATCTGTTTACTAAAAACCCTTGATTCATGGAAATCGGAATGCGCCTCGCAATGTGCCTCGCATTGTGCCAACCTCGTGCTCGCCCTGGGCATCGCTTGTGCCTTGCCACGTTGGTACTGGCGCTGATCCTGTGCGCCCAGGCGCTGGCGGCCACGCTGCCGGCCTGGCGCCCCGACCTGCACCACGCCGCCTGGACGCGCGAAGACGGCGCCCCGTCGGCCGCCTATTCGATCACCCAGGACGAACACGGCTTGCTGTGGTTTGCGGCCAGCGATGGCTTGTACAGCTTCGACGGCGCACGCTTCGTGCGCCACGACAGCGTGTTCGGCCACCAGCTGCGCTCTCCGGTGACGATGGCGGTCGCGGCCCATGACGGCGCGTTATGGGTCAGTTACCAGTTCGGCGACATCAGCCGGTTCGACCGCAACGGCGCACGCCACTATCTGGGCGCCGATTCGCCGCCGACCACGGTGTTCGAGTTCGAGCGCACCGCGGACGGCACGCTGTGGGCGCGCAGCGGCAGCGGGATGTACTACCTTGACGGCGCACGCTGGCAACCTGCCGGCCCGGCGGCCGGGCTGCCGCAAGGCCGGCCGACTGCCCTGAGCATGCTGCCCGACGGCAGCATGCTGGTCTACTTCGCCGACGGCATCTATCGCAGCGTGACCGGCGACGCGCCCGGTGGCCAGCGCTTCGCCAAGGTACTCGACCAGCCAGGCTGGCGTGGCGGCCAGGTCCAGCCGGACGGCAAGGTGCTGATCGGAAGGGGCGGGCGCGATGTGAAGATGTTCGACCCCGCGCGCGGCCAATTGCTGCCATTTCATCTGCGTAACGGCGGCGCACCACTGAGCGGCTACTACACCGACCGCCGCGGCGGCCTGTGGGTCGCCACGGGCACGGGGCTGCAGCTGCTCGATGCCGACGGCCGGATCGTGCAGCAATTGACAACCGCTGCCGGCTTCAGCGGCCATATCCTGCACGCCACCTTTACAGACCGTGAAAACAATGTCTGGTTCGTCACCGAAAATGGCGTCGACCGGGTACGCCAGGCACGTCTGTCGAGCGTCACGCTGCCACCCGGCTTCGGCCCCGCGCTCAGCGTCACCGCGGGCGACGGCGCTGCGGTCTGGATCGGCAACACCGACCGCCAGCGCGGACGCGACTTCCCCAGCCTCGTGCTGCACCCGGATGGCGCCCGGCGCAGCGGCAGCATCGCCAGCGTCAACAGCGGCTACCGCGCACCGGACGGGACGCTCTGGTTCGGCAACACCACGGGTATCTGGCAAGTGCGCGCCGGCGTCACCCGGCGTTGGCCGCTGCCGCCCGACCTGGCCGGGCACAGCGTGCAGGCGATGACGGTCGGCGCCGACGGCGCGCTGTGGGTGTCGTTGGTCGCCCGCGGCGTCCACACCTTCCGCGACGGCCAGTGGCGCGCCGGCGGCGGCCACGCCGAACTGGCAGGCCCGACCGCGGTGTCGCTCGCCAGCGACGCCCGCGGCCGGCTCTGGATCGGCTACACCGGCAACCACATCGCCGTGCTGGAGCGCGGCGCGGTACGCCACTACCGTCCCGAGCAAGGCCTGGCGGTGGGCAACACGCTGGCCATCGTGCCCGGTCGCGACCGGGTCTGGGTCGGCGGCGACCTTGGCCTGGCATGGTTCGACGGCGCGCGGTTCGTGCCGCTCGACGAGCGCGGCGGCCGGGGTTTGCGCGGGGTGTCCGGCATCGTCGAGCGCGCCAACGGCGAACTGTGGCTGCACGACACGGGCGGCCTGGTGCGTATCGACGCCGCCGTGCTGGGCCCGGCGCTGGCAGCGCGCCGGCCAGGCGTGGCTGTCGAGCGTTTCAACCATCTGGACGGCCACCGCGGCATGCCGGCCCAGATGCAGCCCTTGCCGTCGCTGGTGCGCGCCGGCGATGGCCGCCTGTGGTACGCCACGACGAGCAGCGTGGGCTACATCGATCCTGACCGGATCGCGCGCAATCGACGTGCGCCGACAGCGCTGGTGAGCGCCATCCGCACCGACGGCGCGCGCTATTCGCCCGGCGCCGACCTGGTGCTGCCGGCGCGCACCACCCGGCTCGAGATCGACTTTACCGCCGCCGCGCTGTCGATTCCCGAGCGGGTGCGGTTTCGCTATCGCTTGCGCGGCCAGGACGGCGACTGGCGCGAATCGACCGGCGTGCGCCAGGCGGTCTACACCAACCTGGCGCCGGGTGCGTATACCTTCGAAGTCAGCGCCGCCAACGAGGACGGCGTCTGGAGCGCGCAGCCGGCGCGGGCCGCGTTGCGGATCGAACCGGCGTGGAACCAGACCGGCTGGTTCAAGCTGGCCTGCCTGCTGGCCGTCCTGGGCGCGGCCTGGGCGTTGCACCGCTGGCGCCTGGGTCGGCTTGCGACCGGGCTGGCGGAACAGATGCGGGTGCGCACCCACGAGCGCGAGCGCATCGCCCGCACCCTGCACGACACCTTCCTGCAAAGCGTCCAGGGCCTGGTGCTGCGCCTGCACGTCCTGATGGGAAGACTGCCGCCAGACAATCATGTTCGCGCCGACATGGAACACGTGCTGGCGCGCGCCGAAGACGTGATCGACGAGGGCCGCGCGCGGGTGCAGCAACTGCGCGCGCCGGCGCTGTGCCAGGGAACGCTGGCCGACAGCCTTGCCGGCGCCGGCGGCGCCTTTGCCGCCGACAGTGAGGTGTGCTTCGCGTCGCGCTGCCAGGGCCAGCCGCGCCCGCTCGCGCCCGAGGTCGAGGACGCGCTGTTCACGATCGGACGCGAAGCACTATCGAACGCGTTTCGCCACGCCGGCGCCACCACGGTGCGTCTTGAACTCGACTACGACGACCGACAAGTGCGGGTAGCGGTTGCGGACGACGGGCGCGGGATCCCGGCCGACGTGCTGGCGCGCGGCGCCCGCCACGGGCATTGGGGCTTGCCCGGGATGCATGAAAGCGCGCGCCTCGCCGGCGGCGAGCTGCGGGTCGACAGTTCCGCAGCCGGTACCAGCATCACGATTCGCGTACCGGCGACCAGGGCTTATGGCGCACTGCGCCGCGCGTGACAGCGCGCCTGTGCGAACGTAGCGCGAACAGGCGCGGCGCCAGTCTTCCCGCGCGTCAGAAGAAGTAGCGCAGCGACGCCCCCGCCGTCGCCTGCGGCACGGTCGACACCACCAGGCCGGCCGCGGTGCCGTAGGCGATGTCGCTGGCGAATTCATGTGGATGCAGGGTCGCGAACAGCGCGCCCTGGAACTTGCCGATGTCGTAGCTCGCCTTCAGGTCGTAGCGCACGTAGGTCGGCATGTCGCGTTCCATCAACGGCGCGCCCATGTAGTAGGGATTGCCGGCAGTGACGTAGACGTCGCCGTTGAGCGTCAGCATGCCCGGCCCCAGCGCGCTGCGGTACTGGGCGCCCGCTTTCCAGGTATGTTGCGGCACCGACAGCCGGGCGCCGGCGCCGGGCGCGGGATTGTCGAGGCGCGCGCGCAGGATGCGCCCATAGCTGAGGTACGTGCTGAACGCGCCACCGATCTGGTATTGCAGGTCGAATTCAACACCCCTGCGCGTGGTCTGGCCGGAGGCGACAAACACGTCAGGCGCGGTGTTGACGATTTCGTCGTCGTTGCGGATGTCATAGACCGCGCCGGACAGGTTCAGGCCGGGGAACGGGCGCGCATGAAAGCCGAGGTCGTGCGAGCGCACCCGGCTCGGGTCGATGCCGGCATTGATGCGTCCGCCGGATGCGCCGAGGGGACCGGGGCTGCCGCTGGTGCTGATCTGTTCGGTAGCCGGCGAGCGGAACCCCTGCGCCACGTTGGCATACAGTTCGACGCCTGGTAACACGTTCCAGATTGCGCCGACCTTGGGCGTCGGCACGCTGCCCTTGTAGTCGGTCGAGGCGGCCGGCAGCTTGAGGTTGACCAGGTCGTAGTCGAAGCGGTCGTAGCGCGCCCCGGCGTGCAGCTTGAGGTTCGGCAGCACGCGGTACTGGGCCTGGACGAAGACGCCGTAGGTCAGCAGGTCGAGCTGCTGGCTGTTGACGTAGTTGGCGGTTGGCTGCCAGTTGCGGTATTGCTGGCGGTAGGCGTCGCCCTTGTCGCGTCGCGCCTCGGCGCCGACAGTGAGAAGAGCGTCGGCGCCCACGGTCCAGGTATTGCCGGCGCGTGCGCCCGAGATTGCTCGGTCGTCGAAGCCGAAGGTATGCAGCACAGGGCTGTTCTGGATCGCGCGGCTGCGCTCGAAATCCTCGACGTAGGCAGTGGCGAACCAGCCGGCCTGGCCGGACGCGGGCCGGCGGTTCAATACCAGCGTGCGGCGCTGGGCGTCGCCGAAGCCGGGCAGGTCGTACATGACCGCATGCGGGTCGACCAGGCCGGCTTCCAGCGCCGGCAGCGACAGGTAGCCGGCGCCCGCGTACTTCGACTTGTAATAGGTGGCGCGCAGGCTGTAGACGCCGTCGCCGAGATTGGTCGACAGTTTCCAGAACAGGTTGCTGCGGTCGTTGCCGCTGCGCTGGCGGAAGCCGTCGTAGCTGTAGCGGTCGGCCACCAGCAGCGAGCGCACGGCGCCCCTTTCGCCGGACAGCACCAGCGTACCGCGCCGGCCGCCATAGCTCTCGACCGTCACTGCTGCGCTCGATGGCGTGGCGGCGCCGCCTTCACGGGTGGTGATCGCCACCGAACCGGCGCGGTTCTGGTCGCCATACAGCGCCGAGACCGGGCCCTTGATCACCTCGACCGTATCGATCATCTCGCCGGTCATCCATTCGAGGAAGGCCGGGCCATGGCCGGCGCCGCCCTGGCTGGACGGGATGTTCTGCGGCACGCCGTCGATATAAATCGCGGTGTCGGCGCCGTGCGTGCCCTGGGTGGCGAAGCCGCGCATGCGAAAACCGTTGCCGGTGTCGCCCTGGTCGATGTTGTTGGCGACCACGCCCGGCACGCGCCGGAACACGTTCGAGATGTCGCGCCCGATATTCAGGGTGGCGATGTTTTCTGCCGTCACCGTGGTCACGCTGCCGGGCAGCGATGTTGCGCCCGTGCCCGGCGCCAGGCGCTCGTCAAGACTGCGCTGGCCGGTGACTTCGACGACGTGCGCGGCGTCGGTGCGTTGCGGTGTTTCGTCGTCGGCCAGGGCATGGCCGGCGAGCGCGCAGGTCAGCAGGACGGCGGAAGGAATCGCGCGCAGCGACGGCGCAGACGGGGTGGAACGGCGAGCGGATTGCAAGGTCATTACTCCAGGGTCAAGGGTCGGTCAAACAACAGGAGGAGGTTGTCGTGGCGTCGCCAGGCAGACGTGTGCGCCCGCAAGCCGGTCTCGGTTAACCGGACAGATGCGCGGGGGCACGCACGTCATGAAGGCGTGCGCGACAGGAACAGCAAGGGGTGAACGTCAGTGCGCGGGCGGCCCGCGCGAGTGGAAGGCAAGCGTTGTCGCGGCGGCGATGCCGGGGACCGGCGCCGCGCGCTGCATGGCCGCGCATGGCGCCGGCGGGGGCAGGCCGGGTTGGGAAGCGGGCAAGGCAGCTGCGAACTGGGCTGCGGCAACGCACAAGTGGCAGGCGTGGGCGGTGAGTTCGCGCGTATCGGTGGCGGCTGCTTCAGCGTCGGCGAGGATGACGACGCTCGGCGACGGGTGACTGACGGCATGTGCCAGCGTCATCTGTTGCGACAGGAGCAGCAGCAATGTCAGGAGCGACGAAACGAGTTGACGCACGGTCGGGCCGGATAAACGAACGCAAGGTGGATGGTGGAGACATAGGCGATAGCGCCGGCGTCATGCCCCAGTTCGCTGCAACACGAAGTCGATGCGGCTTTGTAACGCTATCGCTAATTTCGATAATGATACAGCATTATCAATAGCCGCATGATGGAAAGTTGCGATTCGCAAAACGTCGCGTTGCGTGTGCCGCGCGCCGTTACCATTTATTCGGCTGGCGCGGATGCGAACGTCCGCCACATCGGCGCCGTAGCGTGACTGTCCGGCCGCTTCAACGATCTGTCCCTTGCCGCCGAACGGAAAACCCCATGACTCATATCCTGTCGCGCGCTGTTCCAACCCATACGATCCGGCGGCCGGCCCGCGCGATCTACTGGATCTGCCTTTTGTTGATCTGCTCGGCATATACACAGGGCGGCCTGGTGAAAGCCCTGGATTTTCCTGCTGCCGTGGCCGAAATGCGGCATTTCGGCCTGGCCCCGGCGGCGCCGCTGGCGCTGGCGACGATTGTCGGCGAACTTGCCGCCTCTTCATGATCCTGTGGGGCGTCATGCGCTGGGCGGGGGCGGCCTATCTGGCGCTGTTCAACTTCGCGGCGAACCTGCTTGCCAACCGCTTCTGGGAACGCGAGGGCGCCGCCCGCGCGATGCTGGCCAACGGCTTCTTCGAGCATCTTGGCCTGGTCGGCGCGTTCCTGTTCGTTGCGTGGTTCGATCTGCAAGCGCGGCAAGGGCAGGCTTGAGTACGGACATGGCGTCGAACCGGAGCGGGGCTGGCGGTCAGGACGCCTGACGCCGCAGCGTGATGCGGGTCAGCTCGGCGGGCACGCCCAGGCGCAGTGCGAAGCCCGGCCACAGCGCCGTGCCATTGCTCAGGTACAGCGTCATGCCGTCGACATCGTAGCGGCCGGAGACAAAGCCGTTATTTGCCTGCGCCACCACACGATCGAGCCCGACGATCATGCCGCCATGCGTATGGCCGGACAATTGCAGCGCGACCTTGCGGCTGGCTGAAAAGCGCGCATTCCTGGGCTGGTGGTCGAGCAGGATCACCGGCACGCCGGCCGGCGCGCCGCGCAGGGCCGCATCGAGGTCGGGCGGCGCGGCGCCGGTTTGCGCAGCGGTCACATCGTTGACGCCCGCGAGCACGAGTTGCCCGGCGCCGCGCCTGATAACGGCATGGCTGTTGTCGAGCGGCGTCATGTCGAGGCCGGCGAAATACGCCATCCATTCGCGGTGGCCAAAAAAATATTCGTGGTTGCCGGGAATGACCCAGACGCCGTCCTTGGCATGCAGGTCGCGCAGTGCGGCCACGTCGGCTTCGCGCTGCGCGATATTGCCATCGATGAGGTCACCGGTGATGACGATCAGGTCGGCGCCAAGCGCATTCGCATCATCGACCACCCTGCGCGTCCACGGCGCGTCGAACAGGCGACTGATGTGCAGGTCGGTCAGGTGCAACACACGATAGCCGTCGAATTCGCGCGGCAGGTTTTTTACTTCGATCAGCACGTCCTTCAGCGGCGGCGACTTGATCGCCTGCATCACGCCGAGGGCGGCAAGCAGCATGGCTGCGATGCCGATCGCCACCCGCAGGCGCGCGGCGATCGGCACACGCCGGCGCCGCACCAGCGCCACAACAGCGGCGCCAGCGTCGAGCAGCAGCTGGAATACAGCCAGCAGCAACATGGCGCCGAACGCCCAGTTGAACAGGACGATCAGGAATTTCGGGAATTCCGGCGCAAACACGCTGCCCGAAGACAGGCGCGACCACAGGTGGTATTGCGAGGCCAGCACCAGCACGACGGCGCCGGCGAGCTTTGCGCGCAGGGACAACGGCAACGGCCACAGCCAGCGGACGAGCACCAGCAGGCAGGGGAGACTGAACATCAGATGAAACATCAGGCACGCTCCATTCGCTGATGGTTGCGGGAAGCGTGTGCAGGGTCGCCTTGCGGGCGCGCGGTGGTGACTACTGGTGGTGAGAAGAGAATACGCATCGTGCCATGTGTCCGGACTGTCGAACAGGCAAGCATAGCCTAGATTGCTTGAAAGCACAGGCGGCGGCCGGATCCCGGCCTTGTACAGCCGACGTACAGCCGACCTGCAGCCGACTGGCGCGCCGCACACACTCAAGGCACAAACCAGGCCGTTGCCGCATCCCGGTCGAGCCGAAGCCTGACCTGCCTGGCCTGCAACAAGCGGTTAATCGCGGCGATCGCCGCAGCATCGGCCTTCGATCGCGCCGCTTGCGCCGGGAGGATCAGTTCGGCGTGCAGCATCAGGGTCAGCGCCTCGACCACCCGCTTCGCTGCACTGTCCGGTTGTTCCGGGCTGCACAGTTCGGTGAAACCGAATGGCGCGTTGGCGTTGGCGATGCCGGCGATGTGGGCGAACACGGGATCGGACAGGTCCATCGAACCGAGCGGCGTGGAGACGGTCGGGCAACCGAGGTCGGTGCCGGTCTTGCCGGGATTGCGCATGAAGGCCAGTGTATTCAGTGCCGCCCGGCGCTGGCGGCTGTCAGGCGCGACCGCATTTTTCTGGAATACGTCGGAGCGGTGCGGGCGGCCGCTTGCCATGTCCTTCAAGGTCTCGACCAGGGCCGGCGAGCGCTTGATGCCTGGCATGGCGTGCATGTCAGGCGGCAGGCAGATGGCGGGGTCGAGGTTGTAGAACATGTCCGATGCGCCGATGAACGACAGGCCGGCCTGCGCGGCCAGCCAGTGCATGTCGCCGGCATGGTGGACGCTCCAGAAGTCGCTCAGCAGGTCATGGGCAAGATTGTCGACCCCGGCCGCGCGCATGCCGCGCAGCCGCTCGCGCAAGGGCGGCTGGTCATCGTAATGCCCGGCCGCCAGCAGGTGCTCGAGCGCGGCCAGGCCGGCGCCAAGCGCTTCGCGCGAGCCGGCTCCAGCCTGTTGCGCCACGCTGCGCACCAGCTGCTGGACCGGGATCATCGGCGTGGAACCCGGATGGCACATGTAGTGCAGGCAGAACAAGCCCCGCGGCGCCAGGTGCCGGGCGACGATCTCGAGGATGCTGCGCTGGCTGGTCGGGGCTACCCATGACCACACGCCATGACAGTCGATGATGTCGAACGGCGCGCCGTTGTCCTTGCAAAAGCCCTGGAAGTCGAGGCATGCGAAGCTGACGTTGGCCACGCCCATGTCGCGCGCCAGTGCCTGCGCCAACTCGATATGGGCGCGATTGAAGTCGACGCCCACCACCTGCGCGCCCGGATTCAGGGCGGCCACCAGGATCGCGTTGAATCCGGCGCCGCACCCCAGTTCGCAGTAGCGGTAGGGCCGGTCGAGATCCGGCCCCCGGACGCCGCGCAGCCGGGCCACGGTCGACAACCAGAGCGGCTGGGTGTCCTTGTAGAAGTAGGATGGATAGATGCTGTCCATGACGTAGCCGTTCTGTTTCTTCATGCGCGCGCGGGTGGGTTCGGTGGGTCGATGGATCAGAAGCTGTAGTTCGCCGCCACCGAATAGCGGCGCCCGTCGACATAGCCGTTGGAACTGTTGGCGACCTTTTTGTCGGCCAGGTTGTAGACGCCGAACTTGAGCGCCAGCCGGCGCGTCGGCCGGTGCACCAGGCCGATGTCGACCAGCGTGTAGTCTTGCGAGGTCGACGCGCCGCTGACCAGGTCGGTGCTGATGAACTGGCCGATATAAGCCGCCTGCGCCCAGAAGTTGGTGGCGCGCGACTGGTCGTAGTTCAGCCCAAGGTTGGCCGTGTGCTTGGGCTGGTCGTTCAGCGGATTGCCCTTGCTGGCGCCGGTCAATTGTTCGGAATCGGTGAGGGTGTAGTTCGAGCGCAGCGTCAGGTCTTTGGTGAAGCTGTAGTCGAGCGCGAGTTCGACGCCCCTGATGCGGGCCTTGTCGACGTTGATGGTTTCCTTGTACCCGAACTGGTGGGCCGGGTACAGGTCGCCGTTGTACGAGCAGGGCACGTTGGGGCGGCACAAAAAGTCGGGCGAGCGCACGATCTTGTCGTCGAAGTCGGTCCGGTACACCACTGCGCTGGTCTTCAGGCCGAGGTCGGTGCGTTCGTAGTCGAGACCGAATTCGTAGCTGACGCTGGTTTCCGGTTTCAGGTTCGGGTTGCCGATGCTCACGCCGCCCATCGAGGTGGCCGAAAAGTCCGGCGCCGAGTTGCGCAGCGACGGCGCCTTGTAGCCGGTGATCGCGCCGCCCTTGACGGTGAGCGCGTCGCTGGCGCGGTAGACCAGGTAGGCCTTGGGACTCCAGTGGCCGCCGTACTGCTCGTTGTCGTCGTAGCGCGCGCTGGTGGTCAGGGACAAGCCTTGCAGCAGGCGCCATTCGTCCTCGAGGAAGACCGAAGCCTGGTAGCGCTCCATGGTCACAAAACCGTCGTTGGGGGCGTTGTACACGTTGGGGGCGCTGGTCGCGCCATCCTCGAGTCGTTCGTTCTTGTAGGTGAAGCCGCCGGTCAGCGTGTGCGCAGCGCTGAGCTGCCAGGTGCCCTGGCTGTTGAGCGTGAGCGTATCGAAGTCGATGCCCAGCGCGGCGCCGCTCGGGGCGCTGGTGCGGGTGGTCGGGTTCCGGGCCGAATCGTAGTTCAGGTAGGTCGCGCTGGTGATGGCGCCGTAACGGCCGTCGTGCTGCAGGAAGAGATTGTCCTTGGTCGAGCCCTGGTAGCTGGCCGCCGCCGTGGCTGCCAGCGAGCGGCCCGGGTGGCGGTGGTTGTCGGTGTCGGTGCGGCTGGCGCCGAGCGTCAGCGTGTTGGCGGCATCGGCCTTCCAGGTGATCTTGGCGCCCAGGTTGCGCTGCTTGTAGTCGGCGTCGCCGGTGGTGATGTCGCCGAACTGGACCACGCTGCCTTCGTTCGTGCCGCGGTAGCCGCCCGAGAGCTGGATCCCCAGCACGTCGTTCACCAGCGGGCCGTTGAGCAGGAAGCTGGTGTTGTAGGCTTCGCCGTTGACCAGGTTGTCCTCGTCCGGATGCACATACTCGGCCGTGAAGGCGCCGCGCCAGCTGTTCGACACTTTCCTGGTGATGATGTTGATCACGCCGCCCATCGCGTCCGAGCCGTACAGGCCGGACGCCGGGCCGCGGATGACTTCGATGCGCTCGATCATGTCCAGCGGCGGCATGAACGAGATCTGCTGTCCGCTGCCGCTGCCGTTGAATTCGAAGGTGTCGCCGCCCTGGGCCGGACGACCGTCGATCAGGAACAGGGTATACGCGTTGCCCATGCCGCGAATCGAGATCGATTGCTCGGTGCCGGTGCCGCGCACCGACACGCCGGGGACGAATTTGAGCACATCGGCCAGGTCGGTGTACGAGCGCTTGGCGATTTCCTTGCCGCTGATGACGGTGATCGAGGCCGGCGCCTCGCGGATGTTCTGTTCGTAGCCCGACGCGGTGACCACCACGGTGGCCAGTTCCGGGTCGGGCGTTTGCTGGGCCAGCGCGCTGGCGCCGGCGAACAGCAGGGGAATCATGGCGGCCAGCGGTTTTTTGGCGATGTGTTGCTGAGGACGTGAGTCACGCATGGGATTGGGTTTCTCTCTGGTTGGAAGTCATTTTTATTGGGGCCGTCAAAGCAGCCAGGCCAGCACTACCAGCAGCGCCGCACCGACAGCGGCTTGCAGGTCAGTTGCAGCGCCACGCAGGCGCCAGGCCGATTGAGACACCCCGACGCCTGATTGCCAGTGCCTGATCGCCGGCGCCAACAGATAGCCGCCCAAGATGGCAACCAGGCTGCGCCAGGCGATCGCCCAGCGGTATCGGGCGATGCTGCTCGCGACTGGCGACGTCGGGGAGGGTCGGCTGGTTGAGTTGTGCATGATCCGGATGACGGGTGCGCATGACGGCGGCACGCCGGCTTCAAGGGCGGTGCATGCGCCAATCGCTGCTCGGTTTTGATGGTTGCCTCAAATGCAATACTTTTCGATGTGAATGAGAACTATACTCATTCGCATTCTTAAAAGTTTGTCAAATTGTGGCGATGGCTTTCATCAGAGGCGAAGCCGTCATCTGCCTGTGGTTGTGCCGATCCCGGACCGTCATGGTTGCGGCCGAGCTGCCGGCGCCGGTCCGGTTTTGGTTGCCGGCGGGCGGACGCCGTCGGGTAGGGGCATTGTTGGCGATCTGACGAAAGGGGCCGTGGAGCGACAGGATTCCAGCCGATCCCGTGCGCGCCAGACGCTGCGCTGGCCAGCCGGGCGTTCCGTTTCCGATGCAGTCGGCATCGTTGGTCTGATTGACGCATGTCAGACCTTCGTCGATTAGCGGGAATAAATTGAATCTCTATTTCTCCCTGTTTCAAAGGATGATCATGAAATTCATGCTTGGCAGTACGACGGCGCCGTGTTCGACCATCGCCGCTTTGCTCACCGCGATGGCCGCGCCGCTCGATGTCGCCGCGCAAGACCCGGCCAAAGCGTTGCCGCTTCGCGTATACAGCGTCATCAATATGGTCTCGCTCGACGGTGCCGGTATGCTCAACGGCCCCGGCCACGTCGCGATGACCGGTTACATCGCCGGCAAGACTGCGGGTCGCTTCTTCGACGGCAACCGGTTTTATCCAATGCAACTGCCGGCTGCGCGCACCGGCTCGATGCAGGTATATGGCCTGAACAATGGCGGCATGGCGCTGATCCGGGCCGACGATCCGGATACCGGGTTTCCCGAGAATGGCCGTGCGTTTTCATGGAGCCTGGCCCGCGGCGGACGCCTGGTGACCACCAGCGGGCCGGGCTCGGCCAGGGCCATCAATGCCGGCGAGCAGATTGCCGGCTACGTCCAGTCCGGCGCGCAGCAGGGGCGCGCCGTGCGCTGGAACCGCAACGGCAGCCAGACCCTGCTCGGTACCGCGCCCGACGCGTATGCCGAAGCCATGGCGATCAACGACAACGGCCTGGCCGGCGGCTACTCGGACGAGCGCGCCATCGTGTGGGATGCGCAGGGCGTCGCCACCGAGCTTGGCGCGATGGGCGGCAACGGCGCGGTGGTCAATTTCCTCAATGCCAGGGACCAGGCCGCCGGGTCATTCAACGCCGGGGGCAGCAGCGGGGTATTCCTGTGGCGCCGCAATCGAGGCTTGATCAAGATCGGCCCGTTCGAGCGCCTGACGCGCTTGACCGGACTGAACGACCATGGCCAGATTGCGGCCAACCGCCAGGTCGGGCAGATCGGCTTGATCACGACGTTCGCGCCGTTCACCTGGTCGGCAGGGCGCGGCTTGAAGATGCTGCCGCTGGCCGGCGCCGCCCACGGCCGGGTCGACGGCATCAACAACCGGGCCGAGATGGTGGGCTTTATCCAGCGTACCGAATTCGACGAGCGCACCAGGCGTGCGGTCTACTGGAACGACCTGGCCGATCCGGTCGACCTGAACACGCGCCTGTACCGCGCACCAGGCGGGCTGGTGCTGACGGCGGCAACCGGCATCAACGACGACGGCAGCATTCTGGCCGAGTCCAACGCCGGGCTGGTGGTGCTGCGCCCGGGCCGGGGCGGCACCGCCGCGCCGGTGCTGGGCCCGTTGACGGCGCCGCCCGAGGCCGATTATGTGACGCTCGGCAGTACGCTCGACTTCGGCCTCGATTTTGTCGATGGTAACTGGGCCGAGACCCATGTGGCCAGCGCCAGCGTGAACGACGGCTGCCCGCAGGGCGCGCCGAGCCTGCGCGAAGTGCGCGGCGCCGGCGACGTCAGCCTGCGCCACACCTTCTGCAACAGCGGCTTCTTTGTGCTCGAGATCACCGTCACCGACCGCGCCGGGAATTCAACGCAGGCCGAGCGACAGGTGTATGTCGGGACCGCGTCAAGCGCAACAACAATGCGCCGCTGACGCCGCAGTGCATCGTCAAAAGCACACGCGCCGGCCGGCCAGCGCTTCGATGGCGGCCGCCGCGCGCAGGAAGGCGTGGTCGGCGCCGGGCGCTGCCAGCACCGTCACGCCGAACGGCTGGCTGTCGCCATCGAGGCCCACGGGAATTGCCACCACCGGCGCGCCCGCCTTGCCGCTGGCTTTCGCCGCCGCCATCGGCGCCAGCAACACATCGACCTGGCCGGCACGCATGCCGCCTCATGCCGCCTCCTGCCGCCTCATGCCGCCTCATGCCGCTTGTGACGAGGCAGGCCCGCCATCAGCCGCGCACGAAGGCCAGCAGCTCGGCGTTGAGCCGGTCCTTGTGGGTTGCCGGCAGGCCGTGGCCGGCGCCTTCGTACACCGACAGGCGGCCCTGCGGCAGCAGCTCGACGGCGCGGCGCGCGGTGGTGGCCAGCGGCACGATCTGGTCGTCGTCGCCGTGGATCACCAGGGTCGGGATCGTCATCTGCTGCAGGTCGGCGCTGAAGTCGGTTTCCGAGAACTGCTTGATGCAGGCATAGGCGCTCTTGATGCTGCATTGCAGGCCCTGGATCAGGAACGACTGGCGCATGCCTTCCGAGACCTTCGCGCCGGGACGGTTGAAGTTGTAGAACGCCGTGCTCAGGTCGAGGAAAAATTGGGCGCGGTCGCTCTGCACGCCGGCGCGGATGCCATCGAACACCGACAGCGGCACGCCGTCCGGATTCGCTGGCGAGGCCACCATCTGCGGCGTCACGGCGCCGACCAGCACCGCTTTCGCGACGCGCCCGGTGCCGTGACGGCCGATGTAGCGCGCCACTTCGCCGCCGCCGGTCGAGTGGCCGACCAGCGTAGCGCCGCTGATGTCGAGCGCTTCGAGGAGCGTCGCCAGGTCGTCGGCGTAGGTGTTCATGTCGTTGCCGTGCCAGGCCTTGCTCGAGCGGCCGTGGCCGCGGCGGTCGTGGGCGATCACCCGGAAGCCATGCTCGGCCAGGAACAGCATCTGGTCTTCCCAGGCGTCGGCCGACAGCGGCCAGCCGTGGCTGAACACCACCGGGATGCCGTGGCCCCAGTCGGTAAAGTGGATGATGCTGCCGTCGCGGGCGGTGACGGTGTCGATGGTGCGTGCGTGGCTCATGGTGGTGTCCTGTAAAGGGGGGCGCGCCGCGCTGCCGCGGCGCTTGGCTCGATGGGAGAGGCGCCGGGCAATCCCGGCTGAACCATTATCGGGCCGCCTGGCGCCGCTCGCGCGATGCGAAAGTGGGGGTGCGCACCACCCATTTGGGGGGGATTGAAACTGAACGGCCAGCCGGACGGCCGGCCCGGGTTGTCAGTGCGCAGGCTGCATCCGCCTGAGCATCGGCCCCAGTTCCTCGGCCGCCAGCGGGCGCGCACACAGGAACCCCTGGTAGGCCTGGCAACCGTTCTCGAACAAGAAGTCGCGCTGGGCTTCGGTCTCCACGCCTTCGGCCAGCACCTTCAGGCCGAGGCTGGCGCCGAGGGCGATGATGGTGCGCGCGATCACCGCGTCGTTGGGATTGGTGGTCAGGTCGAGCACGAACGAGCGGTCGATTTTGAGCATGTCGAGCGGCAGGCGCTTCAGATACGCCAGCGACGAGTAGCCGGTGCCGAAGTCGTCGATCGCGAAGCTCAGGCCGTGCGCCCTGAGCGCGCTGATCTTGCCGATCGCATCCTCGACATCCTCGAGCAGCGTGCCTTCGGTGATCTCGAGCTTGAGCTTGCGCGGGTCGGCGCCGCTGGGCCCGAGGCAGGCCAGCACCTGGGCCACGAAGGCGGGATGGTGCAGCTGGCGCGCGCTGACGTTGACCGCGATTTCGAGGTGCGCCGTCTCCGCCTGCAGCGCCCAGCTGGACAACTGGCGGCAGGCGTGTTCGAGCACCCATTGGCCCAGCGGCAGCGCCATCCCGTTTTCCTCGGCCAGGGGGATGAACTCGGCCGGCGAAATCACGCCGCGGGTCGGATGGCGCCAGCGCACCAGCGCCTCGACCCCGGCGATGCGTCCGCTGCGCTCGACCTGGGGCTGGTAATGCAGGAAGAAGGCGCCGCTGCGCACGGCGTCGCGCAGGTCGTTTTCGAGCGCCAGGCGCGCCATCGCCGCCGCTTGCAGGGAGGGATCGAAAAAACGCACCGTGCCGCGCCCGGCCGCCTTGGCGCGGTACATCGCCATGTCGGCGCGCTGCACCAGTTCGCCGGCATCGACGGCGTCGCCGCTGAACACGGTGACGCCGATGCTGGCGCCGGGCTGCACCCGGTAGCCGTCCAGCGCGAACGGCTGGCCCAGCAGGCCGATGATGCGTTCGCCTTCGCGCCGGGCGTGGGTGCTGGCCGCGTGCTTGTCGGGCGCCAGGTCGCCCAGCAGGATCGCGAATTCGTCGCCGCCGAAGCGCGCCACCGTGGTGTCGTGCGCCAGGCCCGCGTACAGGCGCAGCGCCATCTGTTGCAGCAGGCGGTCGCCCACGGAATGGCCGAGCGTGTCGTTGAGCGTCTTGAAGTTGTCGAGGTCGACCAGCAGCAGGGCGCTGTAGCCCCCGCTGGCGCGCCCCGCCTCGAGCACCGCCTCGAGCCGTTCGAGCAGCAGGTGGCGATTCGGCAGGTGCGTGAGCGCGTCGTGGAAAGCCATGTAATGCAGGTGGTGCTCGGCCTGCTTGCGCGCGCTGATGTCGGTGCTGATCGTCAGGATCGCCTGCGCCGCGCCGTGTTCGTCGCGCACCAGCGTCCATCGCGCTTCGAGCGTCAGCGTGCCGCCATCCTGGCGCCGCCCAAGGACTTCGCCGCGCCACTCGCCGCTGGCCAGCACGCTGCGCAGCGCCTCGGCCGGCATGGCGCCGCCGGCATACAGCAGGTCGGCCGTCGCCAGGTTCCCGGCGTCGGCGGCGGGCCAGCCGAACAGGCGTTCGGCGCCGTGGTTCCAGTAGCGGATCTGGCGCTCCAGGCCGATCACCACGATCGCATCCCTGGCCTGGTCGAGCAACGACGCCTGCTCGCGGATGCGGGCGTCGGCCTGGCGCTGCCTGGACACGTCGACCACGGCGCCGATCACGCGCGTGGGGCGCCCGTCCGCCGCGCGCAGGATGTGGGCGCGGTCGTGCACGTGGGCGACAGTGTCGTCCTTGCGCAGGAAGCGGTAGTCGTCGGTCCAGTTCAGCTCGCTACTGGCATGGACTGTCCGGCGGAACTCGTCCACCACACGCTGGCGGTCGTCCGGGTGGATGCGCTCCATCCACAGCGCCAGCGACGTTTCGAAGTCGGCCGGGGCGTAGCCGAGCAGCTCGCGCAGCTGGCTGCTGAACCACAGCGTGTCGCGCGCCACATCCAGATCCCAGATGGCGTCGCTGGTGACGCGCGCGACGATGCGGAACCGCTCTTCGCTGCGGCGCAGCGCATCCTCGGCCTGCTTCTGGGCGCTGACGTCGCGCAGGTAGACCGACAGGCCGTCGTCGAACGCATAGGCGCGCACTGCGAAATGCTGGTTCGACGCCGGATGAAACGCGTCGAACGCGACCGCGCAGCGCTCGCGCATGGCGCGCCGCAGCTGGTCGTGCTGCGGCTGCAGCGCCAGGCCGCCACGCTGTTGCCACAGCGACTGGCCCAGCAACTCCCGGCGCGCGCCGCCGAAATGGCGCTGCGCTTCGCGGTTCAGGTAAGTGAAGCGCCAGTCGCGCTCGAGTGTGAAAAAGATGTCGGTGATGCTCTCGAGCGTGGCGCACAGGCGCTCGGCCAGGCGCGCCGAGGCTTGCTGCGCCTGGCGCTGGCCGCTGATGTCGTGCACCGAGCCGTAGTAGGTGGGAACGCCGTCCCCGAGCGTAACCAGCTCGCCGCGCGAATGGACGTAACGCGTCGCGCCATCGTGTGCCAGGACGCGGTATTCCATGTCGAACACGCGGCTGCCGCGCACGGCGGCGGCCAGCCGGGCGTCGACCTGGGCCCGGTCGTCCGGATGCACGCGCATCAGGAGCGTGTCGAAATCCGGTTCCGGAGCTGCGGCATCGATGCCGTACAGCGCGCGCAGTTCGGCCGACACCGCCACCCGGCGGTCGCTGGCGCGCATCTGCCAGAAACCGACCCGGGCCACGCGCTGGATGATGTCGAGCCGTTCTTCGGGCGTCACCGCCGCACTTGCGCCCGCAGCGGCTTGCGCCTCCAGGGCGCCGCGGGCGGCAGGTTCGGCAGATTGGTCAGAATGCGCCATGGCACGGCTCCAGAGACGGGAAGCGCGACTACGCAAGACGAGACACGGTGCAGCGCGGCACATGACGCAATCGAGCGACGACCATGTGGTTGTATCACTGCCTGCGCCCGTGTGCAAGCGCGCGCCTGAACCGTCACCGGCACAGTGGGCACCGGTGACGGTTCAGGCGCGCTACGGCACGCTCACGCCAGGGCGGCGCTGAGCTGTGCGTCAGCCGCCGGCACCGGCTGCGCCAGAGTAAAGCAGGCATCGGCCGGCTGCGGCCGGCTGATGTAATAGCCCTGGATCTCGTCGCAGCCGAAGCGCTTCAGTTCGTTCAACTGTTCGATCGTTTCCACGCCTTCCGCCACCACCTTCAGGTTCAGGCTGTGCGCCAGGCTGATCACGGCGCGGGTGATGGCGGCGTCCTCGCTGTCGTGGGGCAGGTCGCGCACGAAGGTGCGGTCGATCTTGAGGGCGTCGAGCGGGAAGCGCTTCAGGTAGGCCAGGCTCGAGTAGCCGGTGCCGAAGTCGTCGATCGACAGGCGGATGCCGAGCGCGCGGATGCGGCCCATGATGGCGACCGCGCTTTCCGGGTCGGCCATCAGCATCGATTCGGTCAGCTCGAATTCAAGCATGGCCGGGGCGATGCCCGAGGCGGCAACGATGCGCTCGACCGTGCCGGCCAGGTCGTTCTGCTTGAGCTGGCGCGCCGACAGGTTGATCGCCACCGGGCGGATCGGCAGACCCTGCGCTTGCCAGGCGCGCAACTGCGTGCACACTTCGCGGATGACCCATTCGCCCACCGGGATGATCAGACCGGTGTCTTCGAGCAGCGCAATGAATTCGAGCGGCGGCACCAGGCCGCGCTCGGGATGGCGCCAGCGCAGCAGCGCTTCGAAGCCGCTGACCGCGCCCGTGGCCAGGTCCAGCTTGGGCTGGTAGTGCAGCAGGAATTCGTCGTTCTGCAGCGCCAGGTGCAATTGCGCTTCGGTGCGCAGGCGCTGTTCGGCGCCGGCCTGCATCGCCGCCGTGTACAGCTCGTAATTGTTGCGTCCGCTGTTCTTGGCGGCGTACATCGCCGTGTCGGCATTCTTGAGCAGCAGCTCGGCGTTGGCGCCATCCTCGGGATAGCGCGCGACGCCGATGCTGGCCGAGACGAACAGCTGCTGGCCCTGCAGCATGAACGGGCGCGACAGGGTGTCGATCAAGCCGCGCGACAGCCGCGCCAGTTGGTCGTCGTCGCCCACCGCCGGCAGCACCAGCGCGAACTCGTCGCCGCCCAGACGCGCCACCAGGTCGCCGGCGCGGGTGCAGGCGCGCAGGCGCTGGGCGGCCAGCACCAGCAGCTGGTCGCCGACATCGTGGCCCAGGATGTCGTTGACCTTTTTAAAGTGATCGAGGTCGATGAACATGACGCCGGCGCGCTGCCCCTGCGCCCCGGCCTGGGCCACCACGCCGTTCAGGAACTGCGACAGGTGACGCCGGTTGGGCAGGTCGGTCAGGGCGTCGTACTGGGCCATGTAGGTCAGCTGCTTCTGGGCCGCGTGGCGCTCGATCGCGGTGGCCAGGATGTTGGTGGCGCTGCGCAGGAAGGTGTGGTCTTCCGGGCCGAAGCGGCGCGCCTCCTGGCTGAACACGCCGATCATGCCGAAGCGGTGCTCGCCGCAGATGATGCAGGCGTCCACGCCGCTGTGTACGCCATGCGAGGCGCCCAGCGCGGCGAACATCGGACGCAAGGCTTCGCCCGGCGCCTGCTGGGTCAGCACGACGACCGGGCCGCTCAGGCGCAGGCCGGCCGCGTGCGCCAGGCCGCCGGCGCCGGCGCGGACGGTCGCGTGGCGTTGCCCGCCATCTTCATTGAACTCGAACACGGCGGCATGCGAGGCGCCGAGCGCGTCGGCCACGGCCACGGCGGCGTCGGCGAACAATTGTTCGAGGTCGGTGGCGGCCAGGGCAGTGCGGCCGAGTTCGGCGATCAGGCTTTCGCGCCGCGCGCTGGCGAGGATGGTACGCTCGAACTCCTTGCGCGCGGTGATGTCGATATCGATGCAGATATAGCGCTCGAGGACATTCTCGGCGTCGAAGATCGGCACGATCGTGCGCTGCCATTGCAGGCTGCGCGCGCCGTCGACCAGCGCCACTTCACCGGTCCAGGCGGCGCCGGCGGGCGTCCAGTCCGGGCCGCCGCTGGCGCGGGTGAAGCACGCCAGCGGCTGGCCCACCACCTGGGCGCGCGTGAAGCCGCTGCTGGCCTCGAACAAATCGTTGACATTCACGATGCGGCCCTCGGTGTCGATTTCGGACACGATCGCCGCCTGGTCCATCGCGCTCTTGTGTTGCATGAGCGAATTCATGAGCGACTCGATCTGCTGGCCATACTGCACCCGCAGGCTGGCCGCGCCGCGGTTCACGGCCAGGATCGCTTCCTGGATTTCGCTGGGCGCATCGTCGCGAAACGACGCCTCGGCCGTCATCCGCCCGGCCGCCAGGTCGTGCTCCAGCAGGCGCAGGCCGCCCAGGTTGTCGAGCCAGCGGCGCAGCAGGATGTGCATCAACACCAGGCTGAAAGTGAACAGAATCCAGGCCACGACCGAGGTTTCGGCGATCAGGTTCCACAGTTGCGCGGCCAGCTTGCGCTCGTCGAACGACAGCCGCACCACCCCGTAGTCCTTGCCGCCGACGGCGATCACGCGGTTGACGTCGTAGAAGCGCGCCACGATCAGGTTGGCAAACCATTCCGGCGCCGGCGCCTGGCGCGCGCCGCTCGTCTGCAGGCGGATCGCGCCGCCGCCGAGCTCGAGGAATTCGGCCTGCTTGAACGGCGACTTGATCAGGAGTTTGTTGAGCGTGCGCTTGACGGTGTCGTAGTCGCCGATGACCACGCTTTCTTCGATGGTCTGGGTCGCCACCTCGACCAGCATCAGCGCGTTGTCCTGGGTTTCTTCGATGTGCTGCAGGTACTGGTAGCGATAGAACATCCCGAGTCCGGACGCCAGCAGCACCAGCATCGCCAGGCTGAACAGCCCGAAGACGCGCCCGACCAGCGAGCGCGGCGACAGCGCGCGCAGCAGGCGGCCCGGCGCGGTCAGGATGGACGATATGAGCGTACCCATCATCAGCGCAGCTCGGCAGGTGCGGTGGCGTAGAAGGCGCGGTAGCTGTCGTAGTCGCGGTCATCGGCGGCGATGAACCGGATCGGCGCCGGCGAGCTGATCAGCTCGGTTGCAGCGTCGAGCACGCGCTTGCCTTCGGGATCGCGGTGCATGCCGAGAAAGGCGCGCGCCACCGCGCGCACCCGGGCGCTCGGCACGCGCGGCGAGGCCATCAGCGCGAGATCGTTGAATGGCGCCGAACTCCACAGCACGCGAAAGGCCGCGCCTTCGCGGCCCGTCCAGTTCTCGACCAGCTGCGAATTGGCGCCCACCGCCTTGACCATGCCGGCGAACAACTGGGTGAAGGCGGCGTCCTGGTTGCCGGCGAAGACGACATTGATGGAAATGTCGCGCTGTAGCAGCTGCGCGTAACTGGCTTTGTAGGCCACCAGCGCTTCGGGGCCGGGGAAGCCGACCGTGGCGCCGGCCAGCTGGCGCAGGTCGCGGATCGGTGAATCGGCCGCGACCACGATCTGCGAGCGCACCGGCGGCAGGTCGCGCCGGCCGAACACGGTCCAGCCCATCTTCGCGCGCTCCGGGCTGAACAGGTGGTTGGTGAACGCGAAATCGACTTCGCGCGCCAGCACGAAGCTGGTGGTGTCGGCCGAGGTGCGTCCCAGTTTCAGGTTCATGCATACGCCGCTCCTGGTAGCGACGTAATGGATGATCGGGTTCCAGAAACGGGCCGAGACCTGCACGTTGTACTGGTTGACCGGCGAAAAGTTGTAGCACGCGGGTTCGGCTGCGCGCGCGGCGCCGCTCAGGAACGCCAGGCCGACCAGGCAGCGAAGGATCGATCGCGCGACGAGCGAGTGCGTGGGCGTGGTGGTGACGTGGTTGAGCATGGTTGAACAGCGTGGTTCTGATAATGGGGAAAGATGTCCGGGCGATTTGGGCACGACCCGGTACGCATACAACGTACTGACGGACGCAGAACGGTAAAGGGTTTTCGAGGGAAAGAAAAGTTTATTCAAGGAAATCAAACGTGCTGTTGCTTTTTTGCGATTTGGAGGGGGCTCCGTTGGCCGAATCGTGGCCGGATCGTGGTCGAAACGGCACGCCGTCTCGCGAATCATCGCCATCCGACTGTTGACGGTAAGATGGGGTGGACAACGTTTTTCAACCCTGCAGCGAGCCTCCATGTCACTTTCCCGCATTCTTCGCCATACCCTGCTGGCCGCCGGCCTGATCACCGGATCTGTCCACGCCGCATCGCTTCCAGCCCCGTTCGCGTCCCAGCTCGACGCCGCGTATACGAAACTGGCCGCCTTTTACCAGGATCTGCACGCCAATCCGGAACTGGGTTTCAACGAACACCGGACGGCGGCCAAGCTGGCCGAGCAGGCCAAGGCGCTCGGCTTCGAGGTGACCACCGGCGTCGGCGGCACCGGTGTGGTGGCGATCCTGAAGAACGGTCCCGGCCCCACCGTGATGCTGCGCACCGAGATGGACGCGCTGCCGGTGCTCGAAAAGACCGGGCTGCCCTTCGCGAGCAAGGTCAGCACCAGGAATGCCGCCGGCGACACCGTGCCGGTGATGCACGCCTGCGGCCACGACCTGCACATGGCGGCCTGGTACGGCACTGCCAGGCTGATGGCGGAAAACCGCAAGGCCTGGAGCGGCACCCTGATGCTGATCGGCCAGCCGGCCGAAGAGTCGCTCACGGGCGCCGCCGCCATGCTCAAGGACGGCCTGTTCACGCGCTTCCCGAAACCCGACTACGCCTTGTCGATGCATGACGATGCCAGCATGGCGTCGGGTACCGTCATGTGGCACGCCGGCGCCTTCCGCGCTTCGGCCGACACCGTGACGATCACCATGTTCGGCCAGGGCGGCCACGGCGCCGTGCCGCACGAGACGCGCGACCCGGTGGTGATGGCGGCGCGCCTGGTAATGGCCTTGCAGACCCTGGTCTCGCGCGAAAACAATCCGCTCGACCCGGTGGTGATCACGGTCGGCAGCATCCAGGGCGGCACCCAGGCCAATATCGTGCCGGACCAGGTCAAGCTGGCGCTGACGGTGCGCACCTTCCGCCCGGAAGTGCGCCAGCGCGTGCTGGCCAGCATCGCGCGCGAAGCCAAAGGCGAAGCGATTGCCGCTGGTGCGCCGAAGGAGCCGGCGGTCGAGATCAAGCCGGGCACCGACTCGGTCTACAACGATCCCGAACTGATGGCGCGCGCCGTCAAGGCGGTCGAGAAAGCCGTTGGCCCCGAGTTCGTGAAGGAGATGCCGGCCAAGATGACGTCGGAAGACTTCGCCATGTACGGCCAGCAGCCGGGCGTCAAGGCGCTGCTGCTGCACGTGGGCGCGGTGCAGGCCGGCCGGCTGGAAGCGGCGAACAAGGCTGGCATGGCGGTGCCGGGCACCCACTCGCCGCAATGGGCGCCGGACCTGAAGCCGACGTTGCTGAACACGATCAAGGCCGAAACGGCGATTCTGCTGGATCTGATGCCGCCGAAACGCTGAGCCGGGGAGGGGCGGGCGATGGACAACGATCGTGAAGTGGCGTGCGCGGCGCTGTCCGCGCCGTCAGGCACTGGCTGTGACCTGAGCGGCTATGCGTGGGCGCGCAACACGGTCGGCGAGTCGGGCGGCGCGGTCTACCGCCTGCACGGCAAGCCGGGTGCGCCGGACCTGTACCTGAAGCACGGCCGGGGCGCCGTCGCGGGCGACATCGGCGACGAGATGGCCCGGCTGTGCTGGCTGGCGCAGTACTTGCCGGTGCCCGCTGTCATGCATTTCACCCGCACGCCGAACGCGGCCTGGCTGTTGATGACGGCGCTGCCCGGGTCAACCGCATGGCAATTGCTTGAGGCGCAACCGCGGGGGCGCCCCGCGGTGGTCGACGCGCTGGCGCTGTTCCTGCGCCGGCTGCACGCGATTCCCGTGAGCGCCTGCCCCTTCATCAGCGACCACGCGCGCCGGCTGGCGCTGGCGCGCGAGCGCATCGATGCCGGCCTGGTCGATGTGGAGGAATTCGACGCGGCGCGCCAGGGCTGGCGCGCCGAGCAGGTATGGGACGCGCTGCAGGCGCTGCTGCCCTTGGTGCCGGATAGGGTCGTCACCCATGGCGACTTCTCGCTCGATAACCTCTTGCTGCAGGACGGCGTGGTCAGCGGCTGCATCGATGCCGGACGCGTCGGCATCGCCGACCGCTACCAGGATCTGGCGATCATGTGCAACTGCCTGCAAGAGTTCGGCGACGGATTGCAGGCGCGCTTCCTGCGCCAATATGGCATTGCCGAGATTGACGCGCGCAAGCTGCAATTTCACCTGCTGCTCGATGAATTGTTCTGACGCCTGCCGGGCGCCGCTCTGGCCGCGCCGGTTTGCGGTTCAAGACTGGCGCCTGCCGCCGTCGCGCTTGCGCAGCGCCTTGACCAGCGCGTCGTTGACGGCGCTGATCGGGGCCGGTTTGCGCACGAACCCGACGTCGAGCGCCTGCAGCCGTTCGGGCGAGAGCATGTAGCCGCTGGTGAGGACCACCGGTAAATCGGGATGGCGCTGCGCCAGCCAGCGCGCCAGCTCGATGCCGTCCATACTGCCGGGCATCATCACATCCGAAAACACGACGTCGACTTCGCTCAGGTCGAGCGCGATCGCCGCGTCGGCGCTGTCGGCCTGGCGCACCTCGGCGCCAAGCGACTCCAGCAACGCGCCGGTGGTGGCGGCGACGTCGGCGTCGTCTTCGACATACAGCACGTGCAGGCCCGCCAGGCCGCTTTCGCGCAGGGTCGACGGATCGATGCCGGGCGCCGCCACCCGTTCCTGGCTGCGCGGCAGCAGGATGCCGATCGTGGTGCCGGCCGTTTCGCGCCGGATGAACGCCAGGCCCTGGCTCTGGATCGCAAAGCCGTATACCTGCGACAGGCCGAGCCCGGTGCCCTTGCCGATCGGCTTGGTGGTGAAGAAGGGCTCGAACGCCTGGCGCGCGGTCTCTTCGCTCATGCCTTCACCCTGGTCCGTGATGAACAGGCCGACGAACTCGCCGGCCAGGTGCGTGCCCTGCGGCAGCGCCGGGTCGGGCAGGGTCCAGTTGCAAACGCGCAGCGCCAGCTCGCCGCCATGCGGCATGGCGTCGCGCGCATTGCCGACGATATTGAGCAGTGCGGCGTCGAGCTGGGCCGGGTCGGCCAGCACCGGCCAGGCGCCTGGCGCCAGTTCCAGCTGCAGCCGGATGTCGGGGCCGAGCGTGCGCAGGATCATCTCCGAGGTGGCGCGCAGATGGGTGCGCAGGTCGAGCACCACGCTGGCCAGCGGCTGGCGCCGGGCATACGCTAGCAACTGCTGGGTCAGCGAGGCGCCGTGGCCGGTGGCGCGCCGGATGCCGTCCAGCGCGCGCGTCACGCGTTCGTCCGGCGCCTTGCCCAGCAGCATGCGCAGCAGCGTTTCGCTGCCGGCCACCACTTGCAGGATGTTATTGAAGTCATGCGCGATGCCACCGGTCAGCTGGCCCAGCGACTCCAGGCGGCGCGCCTCGGCCAGCGCCTGTTCCACGCGGCGCCGCTCCTGGATCTCGCGCTCGAGCAGGCGGGTGCGCTGGGCCACGGTCGTCTCGAGCCCGCTGGCGTGGCCGGCCAGCTGCGCGAACTGGTCGCGCACGGCGAATTGCAGGCGGCGCGTGCGCAGCGCCGAGCGCAGCGCCATCGCCAGCGCCAGGCGCGTGGTGGGGCGGGTCAGCAGGATCACGTTGCCGATGTCGACCAGGCGCAGGAAGCGGCCATCGTCGATTTCGCGGCTGCCGACGTCGGCCAGCACCAGCAGCGGCAGGTCGGACCACGGCGGCTGTGCACGCAGGCGCGCGCCCAGGTCTTGCAAGGTGCACTGCGCCAGCGCCTCCTCGGTAACGATCGCGGCCAGGGCATGCTCGTCGAGCGCGGCATAGAAGGTGGCCGCGTCGGTGCAGGGCAGCGCGCTCGCCCCTTCGTGCGCGACGATCGCGGTCAGCGCCGCGGCGTCGCCCGCGAGCGGGGCGAACACCACGACCGTGGGATTGGGATCAAGCGCCAAGAGCGGCCACCCCGGTGTCGTCGTCGCGCGCCGCTACCTGCCCACCGAGGCGGATACCGTCGTCGGTCAGCTCGAGTTCGCGGATTTCGGGCGCGTGGTGCCCCTGGCGACGCTTGAGCACGCAAATCGCCTTGCGCACCACATTGTCCTTTTCGTAGTAGCGCATCGAGACGATGTTGTCGGTGATGATGCTGACCGCATCCGGTTCCTTCGAGGTGTCCAGCCGCTGCGAATGGGCGCCGACCACGATCGCCAGCACGCCCATGTTACTCAGGTACGAGAACAGTTCGTTCATCTGCGGCAGCAGCGATCTCTCGTCGCGGATCACATCCAGGTAGGAATTGATGCTGTCGATGATCACCAGGCGCACGTCGTGGTCTTCCACCAGGCGCCGCACTTTCCAGATGAATTCGCCCGGTGAGATGCGTGACGGATTCATTCGGCGCAGCAGGAAGCGCTGTGACGGATCCTGGCGGGCAGCCGGCGCGCTGCCAGCGCTCTCGCCCTCGGCAACTACGGGGGCATCGGCATCGACAGCGCCAGCGGAATCAGTGGAATCAGCGGCAGTATCGGCGTCGGCGTCGGTAATTACTGCGAAGCCTTCCCCCATGCCGGCCACGAGGCGCGTGCGCAGGGTGGTCTCGGCCTCGTCGAAATTAAAATACGCCACCTTGTGGCCGGCCTTGACCGCGGCCAGCGCATATTGCAGCGCCAGCGTGGTCTTGCCAACACCGGACGGGCCCAGCACCATGGTCGAACTGCCGGCCGCCAGCGGTCCGCCGAACAATGCATCGAAATCGGGCACGCCGCTGCCGAACTCGAGCTCGCACGGCGGGCGATGGTGCTCCTGGGCGATCAGGCTCGGGAACACCAGGATGTCGCCGCTGAGGATCTTGTAGTCGTGCCAGCCGCTCTGGAAGCCGGCGCCGCGCATCTTGACAACGTGCAGCCGGCGGCGCGCGGCGCCGAAGCTGCGTTCAAGGTATTCGAGCGAGATGACGCCGTGCACGGCGCTTTGCAGCTCGTATTCGGGACCGTCGGAGGTGCTGTCGTCGAGCAGCAGCACGGTGGCGCCGATGTTGGTCAGGCGCTCGCGCAGGGCGATGATCTGGCGCCGGTAATGGGCGCTGTCGCGCGCCAGCAGGCGGATCTCGACCATCGAATCGATCACGACGCGCTGCGCGTTGGCGCCCTGTACGCGATCGGCGATGCGATCGACCAGTTCCACCAGCTCGCTGTCGGTCGGCAGCAGGATGCTTTGTGGGGCGCTTCGTGGCGGCAGCGGAATCATCTCGACGATCTCGACCCCATCCAGCGACCAGCCGTGATTGGCGGCGCTCTGGCGCAGTTCTTCTGCGGCTTCGGACAGGCTGATGTACAGCGCGCCGTCCCCTGCATTGGCCCCTTCGATCAGATAGCGCAGGCCGAGCGTGGTCTTGCCGGTGCCGGGCCGGCCTTCGATCAGGTGGATGCGGTTGCGTGGCAGGCCGCCGTGGAGAACCGCGTCGAATTCAGGAATGCCGGTGACGACACGGTCTGCGCTTTCGGTCATGGTGGATCTTTGCAGTGTAATAGTGGATGGCCCGGGCGACAGCAAGCCTCCCGCCCGGGTGTAGATGAAATTATGATAACAGTGTGGGCAGATGAGCAGCGCCGGATTGGCGCTCGGGTGGCGCTGGGCAGGTGACGGCGTGGGACGTGGCGCTGACCGGGCAGGCGTCAGGTGGAACGGGCGCGCACCTGGCGCGCCTGCGGCAGGTGCGCGCCGGCAGGCCCCGGTTACCTGTTCAGGAACGCGAGCAGCGCGGGAATGACTTGTCCCGGCGCTTCATCGATCAGCCAGTGGCCCGCGCCGGCGATGACCTTGCCGTCGACCTTGTTCGCCACCAGCCTGGCCTGCTCGATGAGAAAAGTGCCGCTGGCTTTTTCGCCGGTCAGCACCAGCACCGGCATGGTCAGAGCGCCTAACAAAACCTTCAGGGCAAGGCGCATGGGCGAAGACAGTACGGCTGTACGGCGAGCCCATGCAACGCAGCCGTGGAGGTTTTGTTAGGCGCTCTTAGTCTGGTCTGGGCGAAACCGGCGAAATCCTGCGCATCCTGCTCGAAATTCCTGAAGTATTCGAAGCCGGCGCGCATGCCGCCCGGCTGGGCGTAGGCGCGGGTGTACAGCGCGCGGTCGGCCTCCTTGACCGACCTGGTCTTGTCGGCGGCGAAGTCGTTCCAGAAGTGCGGCTTCCACATGTGGCCGGTCTGCGCATAACCATGCAACAGCACCACCGGACTGCCGCTGCCGCCGACCTGGTAATGGATGCTGGTGCCGTTGACCTGCACCGTCTTGTCGGTGAATCCCGGCGCATCGGCGGCGCTGGACGGCCTGCTCAAGAGCAGGCCAGACAACAAGCCGGCGGCCACAACGACCGTATACGCGGACCACTGGCGCACTCTCATCATGCTCTCCTGGTAACAAGCGCTGGGATAACGATGCCCGGGGACGGTTTACAGGCTGCCATCGACGATCGTAGCACCGCACTTCACGCAACAGCGCAGCAGAGCGCCTGCGGCAGCAAAAAGCGCGCCGGATGGTGAACCACAGATCCATGCACGCGCAAATTGGCGTAAATGCGCAACGTTCTGCTGTTTAGCGGCGTTGCTCGTCCATATCAGATTTACGAAAAAAGCATGTGACGGATACGCAACATTTCTGTTTACTAAACCTTACTAAACTTCATCGGCGGCATCAAAGTTTGTTGAATCGTTGTAATTTCCTTTGTATAACTCATTTCTGTTGGAGTGCGAGGTCAGGCGGGTATGCAAACGGCGTCCAAGCCGTTTAGTAAATCCACGCGAAACGCTTCGAAAAGCGCATCGAGCGCATCAGAAGCGACGCGGCCGCCGGCTTGCGGAACCAGAGACGGTTCCAATGCCGGACCTCGCATCGTGCTTCAAGGTGGAGCGCCGTTACCGGTCGGGGCATCGAGCGGGAAGGGCATCCGACCCTTTTCGCGTTGCGATGCCGGGGACCTTCGCCCTTAGACCGGGCGACAAGCTACTCAGCGGCGCCACAAAAAAAATAGCCCGCCAGCGGGCAAGACCAGGAGATCAGATGACCGCATCAACCCACACCGTTTCCCAGCAACGCTGCCGTGTCACGCCTATCGCCATGGCGGTGAGCGTGGCCCTGTTGTCGCTGTCGAATGCCTACGCGCAAAGCGCAACCGACGCTGCGTCGACCACCTCGGCGCCGGCTACCGCGCCGGCTACCGCGTCGGCTACCGCGCCGGCCCAGCCGGCGGCGCCAGCGACCGCGCCATCGAGCGCCGACCAGGCCGCGTCCGCCAACAGCGCCACCCAGGTGCTGGTCACCGGCTACCGCTACTCGATCGAGAAAAGCCTCGACCAGAAGCGCGACGCCAATTCGATCGTCGAGGTTGTCACCGCCGAAGACGTCGGCAAATTCCCGGACAAGAACGTGGCCGACGCGCTCAGCCGCGTGCCGGGCGTGGTCGTCACCCGTAGCGGCGGCGAAGGCAAGAACGTTTCGGTGCGCGGCCTGTCGTCCGAACTGACGCTGACCCAGCTGAACGGCAACTACGTGGCCACCGCCGAATCGAACGGCGACCCGTCGCGTTCGTTCAACTACACCTTGATGCCATCGAACATGCTGGCCAGCGCCGAGCTGTATAAAACCTCGGAAGCGCGCTTCGACGAAGGCGGCATCGGCGGCACCGTGATCCTGCGCACCCGCCGTCCGCTGGACGTGAAATCGGGCTCCGGCTTCTTGAATGCCGAAGGCACCTGGTCCGACACCACCAAGAAGACCGATCCGCAGATCTCGGGCCAGTACGCCTGGCACGACGAGAGCAACCGCGTCGGCGTGCTGATCGGCTACACCCAGCAAAAGCGCACCATCCGCTCGATGGGCGGCAGCACCTCGAACTGGCAGTGGTACAGCGACAACAACACCACCAATCCATCGGTCGACGTGAATGGCCAGCCGAACGGCCTGAACTCGTACTGGTGGGGCCAATCGGGCTTCAACAACCAGGATGGCCAGAACTACACCGACTTCGCCATGCCGACCTCGGTCAACCTGGACGTCACCACCAACGAGCGCGAGCGCAAGGGTGGCCAGTTGACGCTGCAGTTCAAGCCGCTGCGCAACCTGAACATGACGGCGAACTATTTCCGCTTCGACTTGAAGCAGAATACCCAGACCAACTCGCTCAAAATCCCTGAGTGGAGCATCGCGCGCTATGACGGCGACGGCAACTGGCCGGGCGGCCGCCTGCTCGACAAGCTGACGTTCGACCCGAGCGGCACCATCGTCACCGGCGCCCAGTACAGCGCGCGTCCGGGCAAGAACTATTATTGCAACTCGGCGCAGGCCGCAGCTGGTGGCTTGACCAACACCGGTGGCTTCGGTCCCGACGACTGCACCATCCCGACCCCGCAGATCGCCGGCAACTACAACCGTGAAAAAGCGCTGTCGCAGACCGCCGACTTCGAAGTCGAATGGAAGGGCGAGCGTCTCGACGCCACCTTCAAGGCCGGCCGCACCTGGGCCGAAGGCGGTCCTGAAATGTCGCTCGGCATGCCGATCAAGCCACGCCGCCAGAACGCCGACGGCAGCTGGAGCCTCGGCAATAGCTACTCTGCATGGGACCTGACCGGCACCCCGACCATGACGTTCTCGCCGGACCTGATGGCCAACCTGCGCAACGGCATCGGCGAGATCGACCTCGGTTCGACCAGCTCGTCGTGGACGCGCAACAAGACCGACCAGAACTACGCCCAGACCGACCTCACCTGGCACGCCGACAACAGCAACTGGCTCGATTCGATCCAGTTCGGCGCCAAGTACCGCGATGGCGGCACCAACCGCCGCACCGGCAACAACTACTGGGCTTGCCAGGGCACCGACAAGAGCGAATACGACAACCGCTTCCAGAACGGTTGCGACGTCAACGCCAACAAGTTCCGTCCCGAGTTCCTGTACGCCGAAGAGCTGGGCAACCTGACCAATGGTCTGAAAGCCAGTGCCTTCCCGGGCATTAACTACCCGGCCTACATCCAGTACCTGAACAGCACCTACGGCGACATGCAGACCCGTAACGAAGACAACTTCGTCTACAACGTCAGCGAGAAGATCACGTCGATGTACGTCCAGGCCAACATCAAGACCGACCGTCTGCGCGGTAACTTCGGCATGCGCGTGGTCCGCACCCGCCAGCACGCCGATTCGACCGACCAGGTCGACTACTACAACGACTACTTCTTCAACGGTCCTGACGGTTCCCCGGCGCCATGCGCGGCGGGCGGCGCACCTGCGGCCGGCGCACCGGCCGGTTCGGGCTGCACCAGCGGCTTCACCACCGTGCCGGACAGCCAGACCAATCCGGCCACCGGCCACGTCTCGACCTTCGTGGTCAGCGCGCTGGACCGTACCTACACCGACTACCTGCCAAGCATGAACCTGGCGTTCGACATCACCGACAACCTGCTGCTGCGCGGCGCGGCGTCGAAAGTGGTGGCGCGTCCAAGCTACAACGCGATCGCCGCCCCGGGCAGCCTGCGCAACTTCAGCCAGGAATACGTCAACGACCGCCGCTACATCGGCGGCGGCGACCAGGTCGGCTGGTTCGGTTCGGGCAGCAACAAGGAACTCGACGCCTACAAGGCGACCCAGTACGACATCGGCCTGGAATGGTACTTCGAGCGCGGTTCGGTGCTCGGCATGGGCCTGTTCCGCAAGAACGTGAGCAACTTCGCGGTGCCGGTGGTGCGTGACGTCACGCTCGACATCGGCGGCCAGTCGGTCCCGGTGCAGAGCTACAGCACCAGCGCCGGCGGACGCGATGCGGTCTCCAAGGGTATCGAACTGTACGCGCAGCACACCTTCGACTCCGGTTTCGGCGTCCAGGCCAACTACACGTACAACAAGACCAACCAGGCCGCGATCACCCTGGCCGATGGCCGCGAAATCGGCACCTCGCCACTGGTGGGCAGCGCCAAGAACCAGGCCAACCTGACGGTGTTCTACTCGAACGACCAGCTGATGCTGCGCGCTTCGTACAACCGTCGCGGCGAAGTGGTCAACGGCCTGGTCAACGGTCTGAACGTGTATGACGAGCCGTACAGCCAGGTCGACCTGAACGCCGCCTACAACTTCACCAAGGAACTGAGCCTGACCGCGTCGATCCTCAACCTGACCGAAGAAGAGTCGAAGTCCCGCCTGGGCAACGACACCAAGGCGCGTTACTACTCCAGCGGCTACACCGGCCGTGTGGCGTACATGGGCCTGAACTACAAGTTCTAAGCCAGTACGCCGAGCCTCTCCGCTTCGCTTGCAGCAGCCGCTGCGCGAGGGCGGGGAGGCGTTTTCCATGGTCTTGTCCGCGTGCCGTTGGCGTGGGCAGGTCCTGTTCCATGGATATGCCATGAATTCAATTGATGACGCCACCCATCAGCGGGTCGGCGCGATCACGGTCGTCGGTGGCGGCAGCGCGGGCTGGATGGCCGCCGCGCTACTGGCGACCTACCTGGGCAAGGGCGCCACGATCCGCCTGGTCGAATCCGAAGAGATCGGCATCGTCGGCGTCGGCGAAGCCAGCGTTCCCCACCTGCGCCAGTTCAATGGCCAGTGGCTGGGGATCGATGAAGCCGACTTCGTCAAGCGCACCCAGGCGACCGCCAAGCTCGGCATCCAGTTCAACGATTGGGGCTGCATCGGCGACAGCTATATCCACGGCTTCGGCGCCATCGGCCGCTCGCTCGGGCCGCTGCCATTCCACCAGTTCTGGCTCAAGCAACGCCTGGCCGGCAAGGCCGCTCCGATCGGCGCATATTCGGCGCAGAGCGTGATGGCGCCGCAGGGCCGGTTCGCACCGGGCGACCGCAACGCCCAGCCCGATTCGCCGCTGGCCGACATCGCCTACGCCTACCACTTCGATGCCACCCTGTATGCGCGCTTCCTGCGCGAACTGGCCGAGCAGCGTGGGGTGCAGCGCATCGAAGGCAAGATCGTCAAGGTCAATCAGCGCGCAGGCGACGGCTTCATCGAGTCGCTGCAGCTGGAAAACGGGCAGATCGTCGAGGGCGAACTGTTCATCGACTGCTCGGGTTTGCGTGGCCTGTTGATCGAAGAGACGCTCAAGACCGGCTATACCGACTGGAGTGACTGGCTGCCGTGCGACAGCGCGCTGGCCGTGCCGAGCGAGCGGGTCGATCCGATCACGCCCTACACCCGCGCCACCGCACGCGCCGCCGGCTGGCAATGGCGCATTCCGCTGCAGCATCGCACCGGCAATGGCTATGTGTATTCAAGCGCCCATATCAGCGACGATGAAGCGGCCGCCACGCTGCTGGCCAATCTCGACGGCAAGGCGCTGGGCACGCCGCGCCAGCTGCGTTTTACCACCGGCATGCGCAACAAGGCCTGGCACAAGAACGTGGTGGCGCTGGGGTTGGCGAGCGGCTTCCTCGAGCCGCTCGAATCGACCAGCATCTACCTGGCCCAGTCCGGCGTCACGCGCTTGCTGAGCCTGTTCCCACGGCGCGATTTCAATCCGCTCCTGATCGAGCGCTTTAATCGCGAAACCGCATTCGAATACGAACGCATCCGCGATTTCCTGATCCTGCATTACCACGCCACCGAACGCGACGACACGCCGTTCTGGAACGCCTGCCGCACGATGGCGATTCCCGACACCTTGCGCGAAGCGATGGACCTGTTCCGCCGCGACGGCCGCTACCTGCGCCACGGCGACGATTTCTTCGCACTGCCGAACTGGGTGCAGGTGATGCTGGGGCAGGGCATCGTGCCGCGCAACTACCACCCGATGGTCGACGAGATGCCCGACGACCGGCTGCAGGAACATGTCGACGGCGTGCGCAGCATGCTGGCGCGCGCTGTCCCCAGCATGCCGCTTCACCAAGAATGGATCGACCGCTACTGGAAGGCGCCCGCAGCATGAACCACACTTCACTTATCCCTGCGTTCGCGCGCCTGCTGCTCGGCGCGTTGTTTGCCCTGATCATGGGCCCGGCCCTCGCCGACACGTCGACCCGGCTCGTCATCGACAAAGGCTGGACCTTCCGCATGGCGCCCGGCCACGCCCAGGGCGCCGCGCATCCTGAAGCGGCGCCATCGCGCGCGGCCAGCGTGCCCGGCACCGTGCACACCGACCTGCTGGCGCACAAGCTCATTGCCGACCCGTACGTTGGCGCACCGGAAGCCAGGTTGCAATGGATCGGCCTGGCGGACTGGGAATACCGCACCACCTTCGATGCCCCGCGCGACAGTCTGCGCCATGCGCGTAGCGAGCTGGTGTTCGAAGCACTGGACACCTTCGCCGAGGTCTGGCTCAACGGCCAGAAAATCCTCGATGCCGATAACGCCTTCCGCACCTGGCGGGTGCCGGTCGAGGGCAAGCTGCGCGCCGGCGAAAACATCCTGCGCATCGTGCTGCGCTCGCCGATCGCGAAGATGCTGCCGACCGTACTAGCGATGCCGCACAAGATCAACGGCAACTATCCATCCCCTTACGGTGACGAGCCGAAGGATGCGATGACCGGCAACTTCGTGCGCAAACCCGGTTACCACTACGGCTGGGACTGGGGCCCGCGCTACGTTACCGCCGGCATCACCAAGCCGGTCACGCTGCACAGCTGGGATAACGTGCGCATCGATAACCTGCACCTGCGCCAGGACCGCGTCGACGCCGCCCGCGCCGACCTGACCGCGATTGCCGCGTTCGACGCGGCGCGTGCCGGCGCGGTCGACCTGCGCCTGTGGCAGACCGCACCCGACGGCAAGCGCACGCTGGCGGCGCAAAAGCGCGTCCTGCTGCGCGTCGGCGCCAACAGTGTCGAATTGCCGGTGAAAGTCGCGCACCCGCAGCGCTGGTTCCCGAACGGCTACGGCGCCCAGCCGCTGTACCGCTACGAGATCGAAGCCGCCGACGGCAAGGCCACCATCGCCACGCTGTCCGCGCGCACCGGTCTGCGCAGCGTGGCCTTGCGCAACGACCAGGACAAGAAGGGCAAGGGTTTCTACTTTGTCGTCAACGGCATTCCCGTGTTCGCCAAGGGCGCCAACACCATCCCGTTCGACATGTTCCAGCCGCGTATCGACAAGACGCGCCTGCGCAAGATCATGGAATCGGCGCGCGACGCCAATATGAACATGCTGCGCAGCTGGGGCGGTGGCTATTACGAGAACGACGACTTCTTCGAACTGGCCGACGAGCTTGGTTTGATGGTATGGCAAGACTTCATGTTCGGCGGCGGCATGCAGCCGGGCTACGACGATGCCTTCCGCGCCAGCGTGGTGCTCGAGGCGCGCGACCAGGTGCGGCGCCTGCGCAACCACCCGAGCGTGGTGCTGTGGTGCGGTAATAATGAAGAAGAGATCGCCTGGAAGTACTGGGGCCACGGCAAGACGCTGAAGGCAGCCGACCCGGTCTTCGCAGATAAAGTGTGGAAGGGCTACGTGCAATTGTTCGGCGTCGATTTGCGCCAGGTGGTGAAAGAAGAAGCCGGCGGCATCGGCTACTGGTCCAGCTCGCCAGGCGAAGACTTGCACGACGTCGCCAACACCCAGGCCAGCGGCGACATGCACTACTGGGAGGTGTGGGGCAACCCGGCCCATCCGGTGACCAAGTTCCTGGAAATCACGCCGCGCTTCATGTCCGAGTTCGGCCTGCAAGCCTGGCCGGTGCAGCGCACGATCGATGCATTCGCCACCCGCGCCGAGCAACAGATCGACTCGCCCGTGATCGAGGCGCACCAGAAATTCCTGGCCGGTAAGGGCAACGAACGCCTGATGAAGTATGTGAACGACGAGTTCGGCACGCCGACGAAGTTTGCCGACTTCGCTTTCCTGTCCCAGGTGATGCAGGCCGAAGGCATCGAACTGGCTTCGCTGCACCATCGCCGCAGCCGTCCCTACACCATGGGTTCGCTCTACTGGCAGCTCAACGATGTGTGGCCGGGCGCGTCGTGGTCCAGCATCGACTGGTTCGGCCGTCCGAAAGCGCTGCAATACCATGCGCGCCGCTTCTTCGCGCCGGTTGGCGTGGCCGCGCTGCGCGATCCGAAAGGGATGACCTCGGTCAGCCTGCTCAACGACCGCACCAAGCGCGTGCGCGGCGAACTGCGTACCCGTGTCATGACGCTGGACGGCAAGGTGCTGCGCGACGAGCGCAAACAAGTCAACCTGGCGCCGCTGTCGGCAACCAGAATGGCCGACTACCGCGATGCCGAGCTGCTCGGCAAAGCTGCCGCGACTGACACCGTCGCCGTGTTCGAACTGAAGGCAGAGGGCGAACCGGCCTCGCGCGGCGTGGTGTACTTCGCTCCCGCCAAACAGATCGCGTGGAAAGAAGCCGGCCTGGACGCCACGTTGCGCCAGGACGGCGCCGCCTTGGTCCTCGACATCACGGCGACGCGCCTGGCGCGCGGCGTCTGGGTCGACTTCGGCATGCTCGACGCCGAGCTGTCCGACAATGCCATCACCATCCTGCCCGGCGAGCGCGCCACGTTGCGCGTCACGTCCGCCGCCACCGAAGGCGCCTTGCGCGCCGCCCTGACCATCCGCTCGCTGGCCGACGCCATGCCAGCCACCCTCCCACAGACCAGGAGCCCTTCCGCACCATGACGCAGAACGCAACCGCTCACGATTTCCGCCACGCCGCCACGGCGTCCAACCAAGAACGTAACGCCGGCGCGTCCGTTCGCAAAGCCGCCGCCATGCCGCGCCTGCGCGCCATCGCCGTGCACGTCGCCGCCGCCACGCTGCTGCTCGGCTGCGCCAGCGCCGGCACCGACCAGTTGGTGGCCAAGACCCCGGCCCTGTTCTCGAGCTCGTTCGAAGCCGCGGACACCGTGCCAAGCACGATGAGCGGCAACGGCGTCACCGTCGAACTCGGTGCAGGCCCGGAACGCCCCTACACCGCCAAGGCCAAGGCCGGCTACAGCGGCCTGCGCGCGCTGCGCTATTCGGCCGAAGGCAGCGGCGGGCGCCTGCAGCTGTTCCCGGTCGACATCGCCATCAAGGCCGACACCACGCTGTCGTGGAAAGTGTTGCCTGAAATCGTCGACGGCGACACCGCATCCTCGACCGGTGTCTCGCTCGACCTGGTGCTGGACGACGGCCGCCGCCTGTCCGGCACCCTGGTCAACGACCACCACGGCGTGCGCATCGGCGCCGCGCCCCAAGCCGAATCGAAGACCCTGTACCCCCAGCAGTGGGCCAACAAGGAAGTGCGCCTGGGCGAACTGGCCGGGCGCCGCATCAAGGCGATCGAGCTCGAAGTGAGCCCGTCGGCGATCGGCAGCGTGGGCAAGGCCAGCGGCTGGATCGACGACATCGTCATCGCCGAGCAGCCGCGCATTGCGCCGGCGCGCCTGTCGGACTACGTGCTCACCACGCGCGGCACCCAGGCGAATGGCACCTTCTCGCGCGGTAACAACATCCCGGCCGCCTCGGTGCCGCACGGCTTCAACTTCTGGACCCCGGTCACCGACGCCGGCACGCTCAGCTTCATGTACAGCTGGAATGAGAAGAACGGCCCCGACAACCGCCCCCGCCTGCAGGCGCTCTCGCTCAGCCACCAGCCGAGCCCGTGGATGGCGGATCGCCAGACCTTCCAGATCATGCCCTCGAGCTCGACCGGCCAGCCGGACGCCGACCGCAAGGCACGCGCACTGTCGTTCTCGCACGACCAGGAAGTGGCGCGTCCTTATGCCTACAGCGTCGGCTTCGACAACGGCATCCGCGCCGAAATCGCCCCGAGCGAGCGCGCCGCCATGTTCCGCTTCCGCTTCCCCGAGGGCGGCGATGCCAACCTGCTGTTCGACAACGTCGACAACCGGGGCGGCCTGACCCTGGACCAGGAAAAGCAAACCCTGATCGGCTACACCGACACCCGCAGCGGCCTGTCGAACGGTTCGGCGCGCATGTTCGTGTACGCGACCTTCGACCAGCGCTGGAAAAACAGCGGCGGCATCGAGACCGGCCGCCCGAGCGGCTACATCAAGTTCACCCCCGACAGCAACGGCGAAGTGCGCATGCGCATCGCCACCTCGATGATCTCGATCGAGCAGGCCAAGCGCAACCTCGAGATGGAAATCGGCGACGCCAGTTTCGACACCGTGCGCGAACGCGCCCAGGCCGCCTGGGACAGCGAACTGGCGCGTGTCAAAGTGCAGGGCGCCAGCGACGACCAGCTCACCACCGTGTATTCGAACCTGTACCGCCTGTTCATGTACCCGAACGTAGCGCATGAAAACGTCGGCAGCGCCGAACAACCCGACTGGCGCCACGCCGACCAGAGCGGCTGGTCGAGCAACAACGCCGGCGGCGACGCCATGCGCACCTCGGCCAAGGTGGTGCCCGGCAAGAACTACGTCAACAATGGTTTCTGGGACACCTTCCGCACCACCTGGCCGGCGTATGCGCTGTTCGCGCCGACCCGCGCCGGCGAGATGGTCGACGGCTTCCTGCAGCAATACCGCGACGGCGGCTGGGTGGCGCGCTGGTCCTCGCCAGGCTACGCCGACCTGATGGTCGGCACCAGTTCCGACGTCGCCTTTGCCGACGCCTGGCTGAAGGGCGTGCGCAACTTCGACGGCCATGAGGCGTACCAGGCCGGCCTGAAGAACGCGACCGCGGTGCCGCCGGTGTCGAATGTCGGCCGCAAGGGGTTGGGTAAATCGATGTACCGCGGCTATGCCGACGCCTCGGTGCACGAAGGCATGTCGTGGACGCTGGAAGGCGCGCTGAACGACTTCGGCCTGGCCCAGATGGGGCAGGCGCTGGCGAAGGACGAGAAGGACCCGGCCAAGGCGCGCCGCTACCGCGAAGAAGCCGGCTACTTCGGCGCCCGTGCAGCCGACTACGTGCACCTGTTCGACCCGGCCACCAGCTTCTTCCGCGGGCGCGACGCCAAGGGCCAGTGGCGCCAGCCGGCCGCCGCTTTCGAGCCGCGCCTGTGGGGTTCGGATTACACTGAAGCGAATGCCTGGACCTTTGCCTTCACCACGCCGCACGACGTCGAAGGCCTGGCCACGTTGATGGGCGGGCGCGACAAGCTGGCGGGACGCCTGGACCAGTTCTTCGCCACCGATGAAACGGCCGAGCGCAAGTTCTCGGGCCGCTACAACGGCGTGATCCATGAAATGACCGAAGCGCGCGACGTGCGCATGGGCATGTATGCACACAGCAACCAGCCGGCGCACCACATCCCGTGGCTGTACGCCTCGGTCGGCCAGCCGTGGAAGACGCAGGCGATCACGCGTGAAGCGGTGCGCCGCCTGTACCTGGGCAGCGAGATCGGCCAGGGCTATGCCGGCGACGAAGACAACGGCGAGATGTCGGCCTGGTACACCTTCGCCATGATGGGCCTGTATCCGATGCGTATGGGTTCGCCCGAATACGTGATCGGCTCGCCGGCCTTCGAGCGCACCGAGGTGAAACTCGAGAACGGCAAGCTGCTGACCGTCATCGCCCACAACAACAGCCCGCGCAACGTCTATGTGCAGTCGCTCAAGGTGAATGGCCAGCCGTGGACCAAGCCATGGATCCGCCACGACGACATCGCCGGCGGCGCCACCCTCGAATTCACGATGGGCAGCATGCCGTCGACCTGGGGTAGCGAAGTTGCGGCTCTTCCGGCATCGATGACCGAGGCCGGCAAGGCCCCGGCGATGCTGCACGACCGCGCCAGCGGCGCGCGCCGCGTGACGCTCGCCGGCGTGAAAAACCCGGGCGCGCTGTTTGATGACGACGCCGCGACGCAGCTGGCATTGCCGGCGCGCGCCACGGTCGGCTTCGCCCTGGCGGCCCCGGCCACGATCAGCTATTACACCATCACCGGCGGCAAGGCAGCGCTGCAGGGCCTGGGCTGGACGCTGGAAGGCCGTGGCGGCAAGGCGGGCGACCGCTGGACCGAACTCGACAAGCGTAGCGGCGAGCGCTTCGACTGGGCGCTGCAGCTGCGTCCATTCGGCGTGGCCAAGCCGGGCGCCTACCGCGAGTACCGTCTGCGCTTCGACAACGGTTCAACGCTCGAGCTGGCCGAGTTGGAGCTGCTGGAATCGGTCGCGGGCAAGGCCAGCGAAGGCGCGCTGGCGCAGTCGAAGTTCAGTGCCAAGTAAACACGCGTAATTACCGCAGCAACTATGTAAATGCGCATACGGCCGGGCCGCCGTGTGCGCGTTTACTAAAATCCGCTAAAACGCACGCAAATCAGTCCGAATTTGTTGACGCGATGAAAAGCCGGCTGATATAAAACACCCTATCAACACGCGCGTTCATTTCGACAGGACGACGCGGCAAGACGCGACCACAAGCGTTTATTAAACCGACACCGGAGACACAGTATGCAGTCGATCGCGACGCACGGCTCCTTGCGTGCCCGCCAGCCAATGGGAGCGCACGCATGAGCCAGGTCACCCTGCGCGACATCGCCGCCGCCACCGGGCTGTCGATCGGCACCGTCTCGCGCGCACTGAAGAACCAGGCCGGCATGACCGAGGCCACGCGCAACACCGTGCGCGAAGCCGCGCTGCGCCTCGGTTACGATTTCTCGCAGCTGAAAAAAGGCCGCATCCGCCGCATCGCCTTTTTGCTGCACAGCCAGCACAACACCCTGACCTCGAGCCCGTTCTTCTCGCCGGTGCTGCACGGCGCCGAAGAAGCCTGCCGCCGCGAAGGCATCGCGCTTTCCTTGATCGTGGTCGGCCCGGCCGAGCCGGTGATGGACCAGATTCGCCTGCACCAGCCGGATGCGATCGTGTGCGCCGGCTTCTTCGAACCCGAAGTGTTGAGCGCGCTGCAGCAGGTCGGCAAGCCGATGGTGCTGGTCGACATGCACCGGCGCGGTTTTACCTCGATCAACCCGGACAATATGAGCGGCGGTTACCTGGCCACCCAGCACCTGCTGCGCACGGGACGCAAGCGCATCGCCATGCTGTCGGGCTCGCTCGCCCACTACAGCATCCAGCAGCGCAACCGGGGTTTCCGCCAGGCGCTGTTCGACGCCAAGGTGCATGCCGACCCCAGCCTGGAAGTCAATGTGCCGACCATGGGCGAGGGCGAAGAGGGCGTGATCGAAGCGGTGCGCAGTCTGCTCGACCTGCCCAAGCGCCCGGACGCGCTGTTCTGCTACAACGACAGCACGGCGCTGGTGGCGCTGAAATACTGCCTGGGCGAAGGCCTGCGCATTCCGTCCGACCTGGCCATCGTCGGCTTCGACGACATCGCTGCCGCCGCGGCGGCGATTCCGCCACTGTCGACCGTGCGCGTCGACAAGGAAGCGCTCGGCCGCGCCGGTGTCGAATGCCTGCTGCACAAGCCGGAAGAACAATCCCCCCAGATAACCCTGCCAGTCGAGATGATCGTGCGCGAGAGCAGCTACGACGACTGACGTGCATCCCCGACGCCATAAGACAACAATGACCATGACCACACTCCCAGATTTCCGCAGCCCGGCCGTCCTGCTCGACCATGCGCGCCACACGATGCGCTTCTACCACCCGCGCGCGATCGATCCGGCCGGCGGCCTGTTCCAGTACTTCAAGGACGATGGCGCGGTGTACGACGCCAGCCACCGCCACCTGGTCAGCAGCACCCGCTACGTGTTCACTTACGCGATGGCGTATCGCCACTTCAACGACCCAGCCTACCTCGAAGGCCTCAAGCACGCCGTGAAATTCCTGCGCGAGTCGCACCGTGCGCCCGATGGCGACGGTTACGCCTGGATGCTGAACGACGGCGCAATCGAAGACGGCACCCAGCACGCCTACGGCGAAGCGTTTGTCTTGCTGGCGTATTCGCACGCCACCATGGCCGGCATTGAGGAAGCGCGTCCGTGGATCGCGGAGGCGTTCGAGCTGATGGAAAAGCGCTTCTGGAACGAAGCCGATGGCCTGTATGCCGACGAAGCCAGCCAGGACTGGAGCGCGCTGTCGACCTACCGCGGCCAGAACGCCAACATGCACAGCTGCGAAGCGCTGCTGGCCGCGCACCAGGCCAGCGGCGAACGGCGCTACCTGGAACGCGCTTATACCGTTGCCTACAACATCACCCAGCGCCAGGCCCAGCGCTGCGGCGGCCTGATCTGGGAACACTACGACACCGAGTGGCAGCCCGACTGGCAATTCAACATCGACGACCCGGAAAACCTGTTCCGCCCATGGGGCTACCAGCCGGGCCACTTCACCGAATGGGCCAAGCTCCTGGTGCTGCTCGAAGCGCGCGCCAGGGGTGTGCTCGACCACGACCTCGAATGGCTGATCCCGACCGCCGAGCGCCTGTTCAAGGTGGCGGTGGAAAAGGGCTGGGACGTCCAGCACGGCGGCCTGGCGTATTCGCTGGCGCCGGATCTGACCATCTGCGACTACCACAAATACTTCTGGGTGCAGGCCGAGAGCGCGGCGGCTGCCGCCTTGCTGGCCGAGCGTACCGGCAACGACGAATACTGGGTCTGGTACGAGCGTCTGTGGGCGTACAGCTGGACCCATATGGTCGACCATGAACACGGCGCCTGGTTCCGCATCCTCGACCGCGAAAACCGCAAGTTGAGCGACGAGAAGAGCCCGGCCGGCAAGGTCGACTACCACACCATGGGCGCGTGCTATGACATCGTGGCAGTGCTCAAGGGTGACAATCATGGCTGAAGCACTCACGATGGTATGCGCCGGCGAGGCGCTGACCGACATGATCCATGGCGGTAACGAACAATGGGTCAGCCGCGTGGGCGGCTCGACCTGGAACGTGGCACGCGCCCTGGCTGCACTGGGCGAGCCGACCGGGTTCGCCGGCGCGATCAGCAATGACCGCTTTGGCGACGCGTTGTACCAAGCCAGTGAACAGGCGAAGCTCGACCTGCGCCTGTTGCAGCGCGTCGACCGTTCGCCGCTGCTGGCGATCGTCGAAAGCGAACCGCCAAGCTACTTCTTCATCGGCGAAGACAGCGCCGACCTGCATTTCGACCCGGCCCAGCTGCCGAGCGGTTGGATGGACGGCCTGCGCTGGGCCCACTTCGGCGGCATCAGCCTGGCGCGCCAGCCGCTGGCGGGGAAACTGGTCGAACTGGCGCGCACCCTGAAAAGCCGCGGCGTCAAGATCAGCTTCGACCCGAACTTCCGCAACCTGATGGATGCGAAATACACGCCGACCCTGGCGGCCATGGCCACGCTGGCTGACCTGATCAAGGTCTCGGACGACGACTTGCGCGGCTTGTTCCCGGGCCTCGACCTGGACGCCGCCTTGACCAGAATCCGCGCCTTCAACCCTGACGCGCTGTGCCTGTTCACGCGCGGCGGCCAGGGCGCCAGCCTGTACCTGCATGACCAGCGTGCCGATGCCCGCGCACCCAGGATCGATGTCGTGGACACGGTGGGCGCCGGTGACGCCAGCGCTGCCGGCCTGCTGCACAGCCTTGCCCAGAATCCGCAGCGTACGCTCCAGTCGCACCTGCACGCCGCGCTCGCCGCCGGCTCCGCCGCCTGCCTGCACGCGGGCGCCACTCCGCCGCAATCCGCGGTCATGAACCAGTTGTTCGAACTGCTCGAAGGAGAAGTATCGTGATGAGTCGTACCCTTTCCGCCCCATTCATGCCGGTCCGCCGCAGCCTGATCGCCCTGAGCGTGGCCCTGATGGCCTGCGCGCTGCCGGCCACCACGCCGTACGCAGTCGCCGCCACCGCCGCCGCCAACGCCAGGCTGCCGGCCGGCGCGATGCCGGTGAACACCTTCATCGGCACCCAGGATGAGGGCAACACCTTCCCCGGCGCCTCGGCCCCGTTCGGCCTGATCCAGGTCAGCCCGATCGCCGACCACTACGCGGGCTTCCGCTACACCGACAAGAAGATCCGCGGCTTCGGCCACTCGTTCGTCTCGGGCGCCGGTTGCTGGGAGCAGGGCGGCCAGTTGTCGGTGCTGCCGGTGACGGGCACCATCGGTCCGGGCGGCGACTTCGATACCGCCAAGAAGGGCACGTTCGACCATAAGAAATACGCTTCCGAATTCAGCCATGACGGCGAAGTCGGCCAGGCCGGTTACTTCAAGGTGAAACTCACCAGCTACGGCGGCATCACGGCCGAATCGACCGCGCTGACCCGCGCCGCCGCCGAGCGCTACACCTTCGACGCCGGCGCCGACACCGGCCACGTGCTGGTCAACCTGGGCCAGGCCAACGAGCGCCATTCGGTGATCGGCAGCGAAGTCAAGGTCGTCGACGGCAACAGCGTCGAGGGCCGCATCGTCACCCGCAGCTTCTGCGGCGGCGCTAAATACACCACCTGGTTCCGCATGACCTTCGACCAGCCGGTGGTGGCCTCCGGCGTCTGGGACGACCGCGCCGGCTGGCCCGGCAGCACTGGCCCGAGCCAGCAGGGCGAAGCCAAGCCGCACGGCGTGTGGCTGAGTTTTGATCTCAAGAAGAACCGCTCGGTGACCGCGATCAGCGCCATCTCGCACGTCGACCAGGAAGGCGCGCGCATCAACCAGCAAGCCGACGGCATGGAAGGCGGCAAGCCGCTGACTTTCGATGCGATGAAGACCAAGGCCCAAGCCCAGTGGCAGCGCGAGCTTGCCAGCGTTCGCATCGAAGGCGGCAGCAACGACGACCGCACCGTGTTCTACACGTCGCTCTACCACGCGCTGCTGCACCCGATGACCGGCAACGACGCCGATGGCCGTTATCGCGGCTACGACGACAAGATCCATACCGCCAAGGACTGGACCTACTACGAGTACTTCTCGCTGTGGGACACCTACCGCACCCAGAACCAGCTGCTGGCGCTGCTGCGCCCTGAGCGCGCACGCGACATCGCCAACTCGGTGCTCAAGATCCGCGAGCAGGGCGGCTGGCTGCCACGCTGGGGCTACGCCAACTTCGAGACCAACATCATGACCGGCGACCCGGTGACCCCGTTCATGGTCGACCTGTGGCGCTTCGGCGCCCTGAAGGGCCGCGAACAGGAAGCCTGGAGCGCGCTGCGTGAAAACGCCTTCGGCGTGCCGGCGCACGGCATCCGTCCACAGGGCCGTTCGGGCAACCCGAGCTACCTGAAAAACGGCTTCGTGCAGCACGAGCGCAGCTTCATCTCGAAGGGCATGGACACCGACCCGCACCACGGCGCCTCGTCGACGCTCGAATACGCGCTGGCCGACGGTTCGCTGGCGATCATGGCCAAGGCGCTCGGCAAGACCGAAGACGCACAAGTGTTGTCGCAGCGCGCCCTGAACTGGAAGAAGGTGTGGGACCCGAGCGTGGTCGATGCCGAGGCCGGCGAGAAGGGCTTCCCGCGTCCGAAGACCGAAGACGGCAACTGGTTCGCCGACGTCGGTAGCGGCTACGATCCACGCGGCGACCATGGCTTCCATGAAGGCACGGCGTGGCAATACCAGTGGCTGGTGCAGCAGGACGTGCCGGGCTTGAGCGAAGCGATGGGTGGCCAGGCCAAGGCCCTGGGTCGCCTGGACAAATTCTTCGATTATCCGGCGCTGCTGGCTGATTCGAACGCGGTGCGTAAATCGTGGGTGGTGGGGCCGTACAGCTACTACGCCCAGTTCCGCTACAACCCGAACAACGAGCCGGACCTGCACGCACCGTGGATGTACACCCTGATGGGCCAGCCATGGAAAACCGCGACCGTGCTGCGCGGCGCCGAAACGCTGTTCACCAACGGCCCTGGCGGCGTGACCGGCAACGACGATCTGGGCACGATGTCGGCCTGGTACCTGTTCAGCGCGCTGGGCATCTACCCGGACATGCCGGGCAGCGGCCGCTTCCTGCTGCACGCGCCGCGTTTCGCCAGCGCCGAAGTCGACCTCGGCACCGGCAAGACGCTGCGCATCGAAGCGCCGGGCGCCAAGCCGGGCCAGCGCCGCTTCGTGCAGTCGGTGAACTACGCCAATCGCGGGGTAGAGCGCGTGTGGCTGGACTGGGAACAGATCCAGGCCGGCGGCACCCTGAAGTACAAGCTGACCTCGCAGCCGGACACCAAGGGCTGGGGCACGCGCGCCAAGGACCTGCCGGCGGCGCCGGCAGGCATGGCGCGCTGAGCGTGTCAGTAAGGTAAGGAAGTAACACGACGCCGGGGGATTCCTCGGCGTCTTGCATAAAGGCCTTCGCGGCCATCAAACAAGGTATCAGGAGACAGCATGGCAAACATGGCATACAAGGCGGCGCCTGCCGCGCAACAGGACGGGCCCAGCGGGGCGCAGCAGCTTGACGGCAACAACAGCGCGCTCGTCATCGTCACCATCCTGTTCTTCATGTGGGGCCTGATCACGTCGCTCAACGACGTGCTCATCCCCCACCTCAAGGCGATCTACACGCTGACCTATGTCCAGGCCATGCTGGTGCAGTTCTGCTTCTTCGGCGCCTACGCCATCGTGTCGCTGCCGGCCGGCGCCCTGATCCGCCGCATCGGTTACCAGAATGGCGCCGTCACCGGCCTGTTGATCGCGGCCGGCGGCTGCGCGCTGTTCTATCCGGCCTCATTCAGCGGCTACGGCATGTTCCTGTTCGCGCTGTTCGTGCTGGCTTCGGGCATCACGGTGCTGCAGGTGGCGGCCAACCCCTATGTTGCGGTGCTGGGACCGGCGCGCACGGCCTCGAGCCGCCTGACCCTGACCCAGGCTTTCAATTCGCTCGGCACCACCATCGGCCCGGCCATCGGCGGCGTGCTGATCCTGTCGGCCGTCGGCGTCGCAGCCGGCGCGGCAATCGATCCGGCGACCGAGGCGGCCTCGGTGCGCGGTCCCTACCTGGCGCTCGCCGGCGCGCTGGTGGTGCTGGCGGTGATGTTCATGATGGCCAAGCTGCCGAAGATCGCGGACGATGCCGGGGCGTCGGCCGCGGTCGAAGGTTCGGCGCTGTCGCACCGCCACCTGGTGCTGGGCGCGATCGGCATCTTCCTGTACGTCGGCGCCGAAGTGAGCATCGGCAGCTTCCTGATCAACTTCCTGGGCGAGTCGCACATCGCCGCGCTGTCGCACGCCGACGCCGCGCACTACGTCAGCATCTATTGGGGCGGCGCCATGATCGGCCGCTTCATCGGCTTTGCCGTGATGCGCGTGGTCAGCCCGGGCAAGACGCTGGCCTTCAATTCGCTGGCGGCGATCGCGCTGGTACTGATCGGCACCTTCGGCAGCGGCAGCGTGGCGATGTGGGCGATCCTGGCTGTCGGCCTGTGCAACTCGATCATGTTCCCGACCATTTTCAGCATGGCGCTGCACGGCCTGGGCAAGCACACCGGCCAGGGGTCGGGCATCCTGTGCATGGCCATCGTCGGCGGCGCGCTGGTGCCGTTCGCGCAGGGTGCGCTGGCCGATTCGCTGGGGGTGCAGATCTCGTTCCTGCTGCCGGCGGCGTGCTATCTGTTCATCCTGTATTTCGGCGCCAAGTATGCGTCGATGTACGCGACCAAGTAGGCACTGGCAACAGCATGGCGCGGCCGTCGTTCGACAGCCGCGCCATCCTCTCTACCGGTGAGAATCCGCGCATTTCCCACCCTGCCCGAACGCGTACAGTGAGGGCATGAAAACCATCCTCCTCGCTGTCGCCCTGGTTGGCGCGACATTGGCCGTTCCCGCCTCGGCATCCTCGACGCGCGCCCAGGATCCCCAGCAAGTCATGGGACGCGACCTGCACAATTGCACGCGTCCGGACTATCCGGCCAGCGCGCTGGCGCAAGGCATCGGGGGCAAGACCACGGTCGAAGTGCGGATCGGCGAACGGGGCCGGGTGATCGAGGCGCGCGTGCTGGCCTCCAGCGGCAGTGCAGCGCTCGACCAGGCCTCGCTGGCCGGTATCCGGGACTGCACCTTCCATGCACTGCTGGCCGCTAACCAGACGCCGAGCGGCTGGCTCAAGGCGCAGTACGTGTGGGCAGCCAGCACGGCCACGATCGGGGCACTGCTCGGATCCGAACACCTGGCCAGCACCAGGAAGCTTGCAGCGGCAGGCGACCCGGATGCGCAGAACCGGCTCGGCGCCTGGTACGAGAAGGGATACTTTTCCAAGCCTGACCTGGCGCAGGCCGCAACGTGGTACCGGCGCGCCGCCGAAAGCGGCAACGCCGTTGCGCAAAACAACCTGGGCGTGCTGTACAACCGTGGCGCCGGGGTACCGCTCGACAAACAGGAGGCGGTTGCCTGGTACGCGAAAGCGGCCGAGCAGGGCCACGGCTGGGCGCAGGCCAACCTGGCCTACGCCTACCAGTACGGCAGCGCCGGCGAACAGGATACGGACAAGGCGCTCTACTGGCTGACCAGGTCGGCCGAGGGCGGACTGGCCGACGCCCAGGCCCGGCTTGGCGTGCTGCTGATGCGGCGCGCGGCGAACGACGATGAGCGGGCGGCGGCGGCGGCATGGATCGCGCGCGCCGCGCAGCAGAACTCTCCCCAAGGCATGTACTATCTCGGCCGCAGCTACGAGCTGGGCCTGGGCAAGGTGCAGGACGATGTCCGCGCCGCCGCCCATTACCGTGCGGCGCTGGGACGTAGCGATGGGCGCGCCGAAACCGCGTTGGCGATGCTGATCGATGCCGGTCGTGCCGGCAGCGTGGACGAGGAACGCGTCACGCAGCTGTACCAGGTCGCCATGCAGTCGCGTCACAGGGCGGCTTTTTATCACTACGGATTGATCATGGAACGACGCGGCGACCCCATGGCTGCCGCCGTGATGCTGCGCGGGGCCGAACTGGGCGATTGCCAGGCCGTGCTCAAGATCGTGCAGCTACAGGCGGCGGGAGCGGACTTGGCCGGCGACAGCCCCAGACTCGATCTGGCCAAGCGCGCCGAAGTCTGCGCGCAGCTGGCGGATTTGCCGCCGCAGCTGTGATGCGCCTGCCGTAGCGGGCGCGCCACGCTTGAGAATATTCGTGCAAATGTATCGGGATATAATGGCGGTCTGTCCCAGCGACCCGCCATCATGTCTCCCCACGATCCCCAGCACGACGTCCGCAGCGCCCTTCGGCGCGAAATCATTTCTCCCGAAGTCTGGCACACCCGTATCGTGGTGGTCGGCATGGCCGCCGTCGCCGGCCTGGTCGTGGTCGGCTTCACCTGGCTGGCCGAGACGGCGTTCTTCGCCTTTATCGGCCTGAGCCGGGTGGCATGGTGGGCGCCGCTGCTGTGGACGCCGCTGTGCTGCGCCGCGATCACCTGGGCCACGCGCCGTTACGCGCCAGGCGCGCGCGGTTCCGGCATCCCGCAGGTAGTGGCGGCGCTCGATCCGGCCTTGTCTGGCGGACGCCGGCCGCTGCTGGTGTCGATGCGCCTGAGCCTGGCGAAGATCGGGCTGACATCCGGCGGCTTCCTGGGCGGTATGTCGCTGGGGCGCGAAGGGCCGTCGGTGCAGATCGCCGCCGGCATCATGCTCAGTGCGCGCCGCTGGTTGCCGAAGAAGAGCGGCATCAGCGCCCATGCGCTATTGGTGACCGGTGGCGCGGCCGGGATTGCCGCCGCCTTCAATACGCCGCTGGCCGGGGTCATGTTCGCGATCGAGGAACTGTCGCGCAATCCCGAGCAGCGCAACAGCGGCCTGCTGGTGGCCGGCATCGTGCTGGCGGGGCTGATTTCGGTGTCGGTGTATGGCAATGGCACCCATTTCGGCGTGATCCATCCGGGGCCGATCGGGCTGGCGCTGCTGGGGCCGGGTGTGCTGGTGGCGCTGGTGTGCGGCCTGGCTGGGGGCCTGTTCGCACGCCTCCTGGTGACTTGCTTACGCGGGCAATCGAAGGATGCGCCGACGCGCTGGCGGGCGCGTTATCCGGTGCGCTTCGCGGCCGGTTGCGGTCTGGCGGTGGCGCTGATCGGTGTGCTGTGCGGTGGCGCGACCTATGGCAGCGGCAACGAAGCCACGGCCGGCCTGCTCGGCAACGAATCGAGCGTGCCGGGCGCCTATACCCTGTTCAAGTTCGTCGCCACCTGGCTGACGGCGTGGTCCGGCATCCCGGCCGGCATCTTTGCGCCGTCGCTGTCGATTGGCGCTTCGCTCGGGCACGACGTTGCGCTGCTGACCGGCTACACGGGCGGGGCGGCGCTGATCGCGCTGGGCATGGTCGGCTTTCTCGCGGCCGCGACCCAGGCGCCGCTGACGGCCTTCATCATTGTCATGGAAATGGTGGACGGCCACAGCATGGTGCTGAGCCTGATGGCGTGCGCAGTGGTGTCGAGCACGGTGTCGCGTGTGCTCAGTCCGCCGCTATATGGGGCGCTGGCGTTGCTGCAGTTGCCGCCAAGGGCGCAGCAGCCGGCGCCGCAGTCAGTCGCGGCGCCGGGTTGAGGCTCAGGCTTAACGGAACGCGTAGTTCGCGCTGGCGTAGAAGCGGCGACCGCGCGGGTCGGTGTAGCTCGGATCGTAGCCGGACAGGAAGTAATACGCCTGGTTCGAGTACGGCGGGCTCTCGTCGAACATGTTCTGCACGCCGATGCGCAGTTTGAGTGCTTCGTTGACCTGGTATGCGCCTGACAGATCCCAACGCGAATACGACTTTACGCGGTTGGCCGCGACCACACTGCCGTCGTCGATGTTGATCGCCGTGTTCTGGTCGTCGTAGCCGCTCGACCAGGTATTTTGCAGGCTGCTCGAGAACGGGCCCTGGTCCCAGTCGAAGCTGATCGTGTGGCGCCAGCGCTGCACCACGCCGTCGGTGACGAAACGGTTCAGGTTGCTGACAAACGCGTCGCCCGGCGCGTTCTGGATTTTCGACGACAGCACATAGGTGCCGTTGAGGCGCCCGCCGAAGCGGCCGAACGCCGTATCGACGCCGCGCACCGTGACCGCCAGGTCCAGGCCACGCGCCAGCTGGGCGCCGCGGTTCTCCTTGCGCAGTTCGATATAGTCGATCAGGCCGTCCTCGTCGCGATACACCAGGCTGCCGTATTTATCCAGGTTGCCGAGGATGATGTCGTCACCGATCTCGCTGATCAGGTCGGTGCGCTTGATGTTCCAGTAGTCGAGCGACGCGCTGACATGGCGTCCGGCTGCGAACACCGCGCCGAGCGAGAACTGGCGGCTCTTTTCCGGTTTCAGGTTCTCGTTGCTGTAGCGACGCGTGTCCCAGTTGTCCGCGCAGTCCGAGTAATTGTTCTCGACCGTAGCGCAATACACCGGGTCGGGCAGGGTGGCGGTGGCGCTGTAGACCGTTGGGCGGTGCAATTCGGTCATCGACGGCGCGCGGAAGCCGCGGCCGGCCGAGCCGCGCAGCAGCAGGGATGCGCTCGGGCGATAGGTCAGGCCGATCTTCGGGCTGGCGGCGCCGCCAACCTGCTGATAGTGGTCGTAGCGCGCCGAGAGTTGCGCTTCCCATTGCTGGGCGAACGGCACCAGCACCTCGCCGTACAGCGCGGCCACGTTGCGGCTGTCGCTGGTGGCGCGGCCGCCTTCCGGCGCGGCGTCGTTGTTGATGTTGTCGCTCAGCAGCAGGGCCGACGGCGTGAAGCGGTTCTGTTCGCGCCGCGCTTCGCCGCCGATCGCCACCGCCAGGTCGCCGCCTGCCATCGGCGTCACGGCGCGCGAGAACTTGAAGTCGAACGAGTCGAGGGTGCCGCGTGCGCGGCGCACCACGTCGTTGACCTGGATGCTGTCGATCAGGGCCACGCCTTCGGCGCTGGACGGGCCGAACGGGTTGATGCGGCCGTCGGCGATGCCTTCCAAGAGCTCGTTGTAGAGCACGTAGCCGTGGGTGTCCTTGTCCTTGACCGTGTTGACGCTATGGTTGAATGCGGTGTCGTAGTCCCAGCCGCCAACGGTGCCGTTCATGCCGACCACGAAGCGCATGCCTTCGCTGGTCAGTTCGCTGGTGCGCTGGCCGGCCTCGTTCAGGCGCATGCGCAGTTCGAGTTCGCCCGGATAGTCGTCATCGAGCGCATCGAGGCCGGTGCCGGCCAGTTGCGGCACGCGGCTGAAGTCGATGTAACCGGTGACGCGCGCGGCCGAGCCGGTGTACCAGGTCTTGGAGCGGCTCAGCGCCACTTCGGCATACGCCTGGTGTCCGCCGCCGAGCTTGATCACACCGCGGCTGAGCAGGCTGGCTTTTTCCGACTTTGGATACAGCTCGGTGTCGCCCATGTAGTTGTAGGTGCAGGCGTCGACGCCGCCGGTGCCCGCCGGCAGGTACACGTTGGCCGGCGGCGCGCAATCGGGCACCGACAGGTTGATCAGGCGATTGGTGATCGGCTGGCCGTTGATGGTGAAGCCGATGTCTTGCAGATGGTCGCGCTGGTTCGAGGTCAGGCGAATATTTGCCGGACCCGTGTAGCCCGACAGCAGGTGGCCGAGGCGCTGCTCGACCTGCAATCCCGGGATGAAGCTGCGTTGCGAGGTGTTCAGGGCATTGGTGCGCTGGAAGTCGGCCACCGCGAAGATGTTGTAGCCATCGCGTTCGAGTTCACCGGTGCCAATGCTGATGCTGGCGGTGCGCTTGCCGGCGCCGCCTTCGTCGGTCTTGCCGCCGTAGACGTTCAGTTCCAGGCCCTGGTAATCCTTGCGCGTGATGAAGTTGATCACGCCGCCGATGGCGTCGGTGCCGTACAGGGCCGAGGCGCCGTCGAGCAGCACTTCGACGCGCTCGAGTGCGGCAGCCGGGATGTTGTTCAGGTCGACGCCGCTGTCGTCGCCAGGCGAGGCGAAGTTGGCCATGCGGCGGCCGTTGAGCAGGACCAGGGTGGACGAGGTGCCGATGCCGCGCAGGTTGGCGCTGTTGAAGCCGCGCTGGTCGCCGCCGACGTTGATGCTGGCGCCGTCGGTCAGGCCGTTGACGTTGGCCGACACGCGGCTCATGAGTTCGGCGGCGGTGGTGACACCGGTCTTTTCGATCTCGGCGCGCGAGATGATTTCGACGGGCAGGGCGGTTTCGGCCTGCACGCGGCGGATGGCGGAACCGGTGACTTCGACGCGCGGCAATTCGGCTGCGATTTCCTGCGCCGCCACTGGGGCGCCGAGTGTGCCTGTCAACGTCCAGGCCCCCGCAAGCAGTACACCGCGCACGGCGCGCGCGCCTGCTTTCAGGTTCGTATTCATTGTTTCTCCTTGATTAAAACTCGGCTTAATCCGGGATAGTAATCGGGAGGGAAACAACTAGGTTGAATATTGGATTCAGTTGGAATGCTTGTTGTAAATATGAAACGTCGTTGTGTTCTAGAAGGTGGTATGCATGTTGACAGCCAAACAGGGCAGTGATCTCGCAGACACAATTCGCGCGGCAACAGGCGCCGTGGTTCCGGATCGCTTATCCGTTCTCAGCTGCTAAGGCGTGGCTACCGTGTAATCGACGATCACCATATACAGCAGCAAGCGGTCGTTGCTCGTACAGGGGCCTTGCAACTGATGCAGAACGAGAACATGCTCACCGTCGCGGTCAAACACCCGTCTGGCATTGATCAAGCTGCCTTGGTAATTGATGCCTTGCGATTGCAACCATCCCGCTGTCACCGGCACCGAGCGAAGCGTAGATTGTGCGTTGCAGGGAGCTGTTAGCGGGATACAAACGGCGCAACTTAACCAACATATCTGTCCAAGCCTCGTCCGCGCCCTTGAATGGTGGGTAATTTTGATATTTCCGTCTTGGCTTGTGGGATTTGCTCATCATACTCACCGCTGATCAGTTCTACATAATGCCAGTTTGAACTGATCGTTGTAAAACCAGTGGGCGCTACAAGCGATGGTGCGAGCACTGCCGTTTTCGAGACGGAGTAAAGCGAGTCTTCTTTAAGCAATATATCGTCTTTGTTTGCCAAAACGAATGCAAGCATCTTTTTCTTGTTTACCCATAAATCGTCTCGTCCTACTGTGGGGAGCGCGTCCAATCCTAATCAACCAAATGTACTTACAGGCAATATTTTTCCGTATCCTCCTCTAGCCCAGGCGAATTGCAAGGCTGCGTTAGGATCGTCTGCGGAAATATAAGCGCCGATTCGCGGTGGAACTTTTCCAGTCTCGACCAGAATGTCTGTACGTACTTGAAGTCTTGGTAGTTTCGGATACATTCACCTGTTGACTATACACGGATGGTGAAGCAGCGAAGTTGACAGGTTTATTTGATGGTCCGAAGAAGTTGGCGGCGGCAGATGCTCCGCTTTCGAAGATGTGCTGCGTACCTTTGACTTTAAAATGACCAGGGCAGGAGAACGTAATATTGCGCCCATCCCGAATTACCGATGACTGTCCTGCTTGAAGGACAATTTTTTCATTGGCTTTGATGGCAATGACGTCGTTCACTGAAATAATCGTGATGGATTTATCAGCTAAAATTTCCAACTGGTCGGTATGCGCATACATGGAAACCGGCCCATTCGCCGCCACCGCCTGTATCCCACCATCATGCGTGAACAGCCCGGTCGCATTCGCCGACACCGACGCCACCGTATGCGCCGCCGCCATGTGCAGATCCGCCTGCGTCGTCCACTGCAACTGTCCACCAGCGAACAGGGCGGTCGAAGCCGGCGTCGCCCAGTTGATGCTCGCCGGCCCCTCCATCAATACGATCGGCTGTCCGAACTTGTTCACCGGCGCTGCCGCATCCAGTTCACGTGCACCGGCACTTGCCTTGAGCGCATCCTGTCCGCCCACGCCACCATCAAATTTCCCGCGCTGCTCCGGATCGATCTGCGCGATGAAATCAACCTGCGCCTGTTGCGCATCCTTGCTCGACAAAGCCTTCTGCTGCGCGGCCGCATCGAGCAGCGCGGTGTTCAGTTCTGAAGCACCGCGCAACAACGCCGCCGCCTCCGCACTATCCATCTGCGTCGACGTCACTCCGCTACATTGCTGCGCGCGCGCCGTCGCCGAAATGAGCGTCCCTTCACCCCCACGCACCACCGCCCAGGCGTCGGTCTGCAATTCAAATCCCTGCCCACGATAACTCCCGCGCTGCGCCGACCCCGCGGCCTGCTGCACCAGATACCCAAGATTCAGCTGCGTCGCCGCGCTGCTGGTCGCCAGCCGCGTGCGCACCTGGCCGCTGGTTTCGTCGACCACCCACTGGTTATACCCGCCGCCATCGAAGTTATTGCTGTGAATCCCTGAGATCACGCCCGCATGATTGATCTCGGTATCGACCCCGGCCGAGAACGGCGGCGTATTCGCCCCGGTGTACAACTGCGCCACCACCAGCGGCCGGTCCATTTCGCCTTCGATGAAGTCGACCAACACCTCGGTGCCGATGCGCGGCGTGAATTGCGAACCCCTATTCGGCCCGGCCAGCGCTTCTGCCACCCGTACCCAAGTGCCGGACGCGTCGTTGCCCGGCGCATTGCCTTTGTCGTCAGTGTCGTGCGCCAGCCCCCCCGGGTTGCTGGCCGCGCCGCGCTGCCAGGCGAACTGGAAGGGCCGGGTATGCCACCTTTATACTCAAGCGTGGCAACCACTTCCCAGCGTGCGCTGGTGTGAGGAAATTGCAAATCGATCAGTTCTCTCAGCGCAGTGATATTGGTCGAGGCTTGTCTTGTTCATCCTTTGCATCACACCCGTTTAACAATATCGCGAGAACGGTAGCCACGAGAATCCTGAGCATGATCACGTACTTGCTCGGCTTGCAATTGAGGCTGCATAAGTTGTCAAGCTAGACCGGATCATGAGCGAGCTAGTTATTCGATAATACCCAACGGACCGCACGACCCTGATGTTCTGGGAAAATATCGCCAGCACTGAAATAAGAGCTTATTCTTAGCTGTGATTCGAGCAGCCATCTGCCACTGACGGGGACGACAGTGCCGGTTTCAGCCCACTGAATATGATCCATTTGCATTGGAGATATAGCACGTTCAGTGGACTTTTCTGGCTTTCTGAATCTGTAGTTTGATTCCTCCGCTGGCACCAGACCGTCGATGTATCGATCATCTTTCCAAAGCAATCGCCAAGTTGTCTTGATCTCCAGAAAGTCAGATGACGTTTGGATTGGAGCCAAGGGAGCCTTCGATCCGCCATGCAGGTAATTCATTGTTCCTGAAATCTCGAATGGCGGTTTTGGTACTTCCCTGCGTTTGACCAAGCTGATCAAGAAGTTATTCTTCAGCTCTGCCACTATAGGTTCCCAGATTCCAGAATAGGGAATATATTCATCTGTGGAGATGAATACTTCTTTGTGAGGAGAAGGAATATCTTCCGCTGCGTTAGCATTGATCTCGCTGTTCAACTCGGCTATGAGCCAATCGTTATAGACCAGCGGTGCGGATTCATCGAGGTATCGAGGTTCAAGCACACATGCTGAACATTCCCACCATGCGCGATAAGCATCTTGTGCTGCATCGCAAAATTCTTGCCAAAGTGGAGTATGATCTCGGTCAATCCCATTCTCACCGTCCTCAATCCGATTGATGAGTTCTTTCCAGTGAAAGATGGCGCGTGCTGCCATTTCGAATTCACCGTTTGCATCAAACTTGAATACTCGCTTATCGCCTTTACTTAACCGAATTGTTCCCTCTTCACAATGGGCCAGTCCATTCAGGATAATGGCATAGTCTGCATATGAGAGCGCTGTCTTTTCTCCCCAGCCGTTTTCATCAGCCAGACGCAGGCTGGCTTCGGTAGCTGTTGCCCATATCTGGTAATAATGAAAAATTCTTTTCCAAGCAGTTAAAGAGCTAACTTTTTTTAACCAATGAAAAATTTGACGTCTCTCCGAAGCGGAGGGCAATAATACGTTTTTTGGAAAAGCTTCGTTCATGGTTGGACAATGACCTCCCTATTTTCTTTCGTTGCTTGTTCACGAGCGCCGACCCGCATGGTTTGAATCGAGGCAGGTCCAGGCATTTCAAGGTAGCCCCATATGCCGTTTGCATCATTCCAACCAGTACGGTGGAAAGTAAATTGCATGCCGGTGGTAGGGTCAATGATACTACCTTTCCGCCGTTCGCAAATTCCTGCCCAGCTTTGGTAAGCGCCTCAGTAAAGTCCCGGCTTAGATAAAAAAATGCCTGTGTAGCACCGCCGGGAAGATACTGTCCAGGAATCTGACTGCCGAACTGTTCAGAAACGGTGCCCACGACCGCATTTGGCCCGCTTTTATCTGCCACGCAAGCTGAGACGAGAAATCCATCGCCATTGAAACTATCCAGAACAGCAGCATACTCACGCCATTCCTTCGCTGTCTTCGGCGGTGCACCTAGTCCCCACCATGCTCCTCCGGCAAAAGATTCCTTCACGGGCACTCCGTGTGTTGCGCGAGCAGGACCAAAGAAACGAAAGACCTCCTCACCACCTTTAAGTTGTCGATTTCGCACTAGCCCGGAAAATGCAGCTACTTTTTCGTGATGTCCTGTAGGGTTTTTCAGATCCAGTAGGTTCGGAAATCCATCGCGAGGCTTGTAAAATTTCCTTAATTCATCCATACGCAGGCCTGAAGCCGGGTTTTGGCGAAAACCCCCTCTGGCCGTTCTGGCAGGTAGTAGGCCATTTTCAACCATTCTTCGTTCGCGCGTTCTAGTAACCGTGCGACTCCCAAAAGCTGCCCTGTGTAGCGATAACCTGCTGGTCGTTTCGCCACCGGACCGTATGAACGCTTGCATTTCCCGTAGCTGTTGATCCAGCTCTTTGACTGCAACCGGGATCATTTCGTCTGCTTTTAGCCGGACTTTTTCGATTCCACTACGTAAGGAAACAACGCGGCTTCGAAGGCCTGGAATTGCACCAAACTTCGCTCCGGCCCTGGCAAGGATCCGGTCAAAAGTTATCGTCAAGACTTTTAGCTTGCCCAATATTTCAGCTGAATGATCAGCGATGCGTAATGAGAGCAGCCATTTCTCTGCGTTTTTCATGCCGATGCGGTTGAGAAATTCCACGATCTCGGCTGCACCAGCCTTCAAGTGCGCAGCTTTTGCTGCTCCTGTCAGATGAGCAGCTTGCTTCGCAACTTTGATCGTGATTCTACCGACTCCCTTGATCACGCCGCCGAGCACGGGGATCAGAGCGAATAACAAGACAACGAGCAAGACCCATTCCCATTTGGAATTTCGCTTTTCTTCGCTGCTGGACAACCCGATGATCACGGCAATCAGATCACGCACTGCTGTTGCATCCCCAACCAAGGGAATCATGCCGATTACTGCATCGACGATGATCTGGGATAGGGTGGCTGTTTCATTGAAGGCGCCCTGCACAGTTCCCCAAGTCCAGCTGCTGACGTCGGCGCAGACAGCTTTGAACCGGCTGAGCGTCCATCCTGCTGGCGCTTCCTGAACATTGCTCATGAAATTACATCCTCATTCGGCGGTTCCGATGCATCGGCCGGCGCCGTGTCCGCTTCAAAGTATTTCGAAAACAGTTGATCTATCTTTGCCATGCTTGGAGCAGGGTCATGATTTGGCATTGGCGTCTTGTCGACACGTTCGAACGCGCCGGGCATAGGTCCGAAGCTGACCTCTGCCGAACCTCCTGGCACGTTTGAAATGACCGCGCGGCCCTGTCCGTCAAGCTTGCCCTTGCGCTCCGTCCCATCCGCTAACTTCACGACATAGTTCGCACCGGCCAATGGCTGATCGTCGTGGTAGCGGTGATCCAGGTACAAGGTGTCGAGCGGAAGTTCTCCCTCAGGCAATGCCGGCAGTTTCAGCGAGGTGCTTGTTCCGCCTTCAAAAACGTGCTGCCCTCCCTTGACCGTGAAGTTTCCTGGGCAAGCAAACGTGATATTTCCCCCTTCCATCGTCACTGAGGACTGCCCGGCCTGTAGCACAATCATCTGGTTTGCCTTGATCTCGATGACGTCATTCACCGATATAACGCTGATTGCCTTGTCTGCCAAGATCTCCAGCTGATCCGTATGCGCCTGCAGCGACACCGGCCCTTTCGTCGCCACCGCCTGTATCCCACCATCATGCGTGAACAGCCCGGTCGCATTCGCCGACACCGACGCCACCGTATGCGCCGCCCCCATGTGCAGATCCGCCTGCGTCGTCCACTGCAACTGTCCACCAGCGAACAGGGC
>Ga0308169_10000264_pt1 | contig 91733 bp, 90 predicted proteins | sample PhyBR1_2_FD_202139 | JGI IMG/M metagenome (GOLD analysis project Ga0308169, IMG submission 202139) | Phyllosphere microbial communities from UC Gill Tract Community Farm, Albany, California, United States - DLSLSB.R1 | ecosystem: Host-associated > Plants > Phyllosphere > Unclassified | place...
TGTGCAGCGCCCGCATAGACTTTCAGCTTACGATACATGTCGCGACCCAGCGGGTTCTTAGGCAGCATGCCTTTGACCGCGGTCTCGATCACGCGCTCAGGAGCTTTGGCGATCAGCTTTTCAAAGTTGATCGACTTGATCCCGCCCGGGAAACCGGAGTGAGAGTAGTAGATCTTGTCGGTGGTCTTGGCACCGGTCACACGGATCTGCTCGGCATTGATGACGACAATGTAGTCGCCAGTATCAACGTGCGGAGTGTATTCCGGCTTGTGCTTGCCACGCAGACGGCTCGCGATTTCAGTGGCCAGACGACCCAGGGTCTGACCAGCAGCGTCGACGACGAACCAGTCGCGCTTTACTGTTTCCGGTTTAGCGGTAAAAGTTTTCATTCTTTATAGCCTCAAAGGCCGCCCTGAAAAATAGACGGCGGAGCATACTCATTAGTACGGTCTTTGACAAGTCAAAGGCCGCCGGGCACGAACGCTATAGGGGGCTCGGGTCAGCGCGTTCGATCGCAGCGGTTTCTTTTGTTGCAGGGCATCACTCCCGCAACAAAGAGGTGCGGAATTATGCAGATTGCGAAAAAAATTTCAACCTGCTTTTATGGCTCTTTTAAACAGGAGAGCCAAATGGACTACCGCCAACTAGGCAGAACCGACCTCAATGTCAGCGCAATCTGCCTCGGCACCATGACCTGGGGCGAGCAGAACAGCCAGTCCGAGGCCTTCGCGCAGATCGAACGGGCCAAGGCCGCCGGCATCAATTTCATCGACACCGCCGAGATGTACCCGGTCCCGCCAAAGAAGGAAACCTACGCCAGTACCGAGACGATCATCGGTAACTGGTTCAAGCAGAGCGGTGACCGCGCCGACTGGATCCTCGCCAGCAAAATCGCGGGGCCCGGCAACGGCATCGATTACATTCGCGACGGTCAGCTGAAATTCAACCGCAGTCACATCGTCGCCGCTCTGGATGCGAGCCTCAAACGCCTGCAGACCGACTACCTCGACCTTTATCAGCTGCACTGGCCGGAGCGCAGCACCAATTTCTTCGGCAAGCTGGGTTACAGCCACACCGATGAGCCATTCACCCCTCTGCTGGAAGTGCTTGAAGCGCTGGATGAGCAGGTCAAGGCCGGCAAGATTCGCCACGTGGGCCTGTCGAACGAAACCCCGTGGGGCACGATGAAGTTTCTGGCTGAATCAGACGCTCGCGGACTGACACGCCCTGTGTCTATCCAGAATCCCTATAACCTGCTCAACCGAAGCTTTGAAGTGGGCCTGGCCGAAGTGGCGATCCGCGAACAGTGCGGCCTGCTGGCCTACTCGCCCATGGCATTCGGTATGTTGTCCGGCAAGTACGCCGACGGCGCCCGCCCCGCCAAGGGCAGGTTGAGCCTATACAGCCGCTTCACCCGTTATTTCAATCCGCAATCGGAAGCGGCGTGTGCACGCTACGTTGCGCTGGCGCGTGAGCACGGTCTTGACCCCGCTCAAATGGCCCTCGCGTTCGTGACCGGACGCAGCTTTGTCACCAGCAACATCATCGGTGCGACGACGATGGAGCAGCTGGAAAGCAACCTGGCGAGCGCAGAACTGGTGTTGTCTGATGAGGTGCTGGCGGGCATCGAGGCAATCCACAAGGATCAACCCAATCCTGCGCCTTGATGGGTAACCCCTTGTAGAAGCGCGTTTGCCCGTTACTTCCAGTCTGACAGTCAGAATGCTTCGACTGACTGCCCAGACTGTCGCGGGCAAGCGCGCTCTTGCAGATCTGCATTTGTCGGCACCGGCTTTGAGCAATCAGTTATTCCCTCCACCGCGCGCAGGCGCGTTACAGCACACTGGACACATTCGGCAAAAAATAAGACGATCACGCCGTTGCTTGACCACTTTCCCATATAAGAACAACAGATCATGTCTATTCAACCCAACGCGCCCTTGCGGCGTGTCAGCATTCTTGCGATCGATGGAATTTTCGCCTCCACGCTCATGCAGGCCAAAGACTTCTTTCACCTGGCCAGCCTGCGCTATGGCAAGCAGCTGGGACAAGGTTTCAAGCCTGCGTTCGAGACCCGGCTGGTCAGCCCGGACGGCAAAGAGGTCCGCAGTTTCAGCGGCGTCGTGATTCCGGTAGACGGCGCGCTTGAACACAGCGACATCATTATCCTTCCCGCCTTCGTCGAAGATTTCGACACCCTGAGCGCGCGTTACCCGCAAATCCTGCCATGGCTAAGTGAGCAACATGCACGGGGCGCAGTGCTGTGTGGTGAAGCGAGTGGTGTGTTCTGGCTGGGGGATTCAGGGCTGCTGGATGGCAAAGAAGCAACGACGTACTGGCGGTTCTTCAACGAGTTCGCAGAGCGCTTCCCAAACGTGCTGCTCAATCAGGACAAGCATCTCACCGACGCCGACAATCTGTATTGCGCAGGCGGTTCGATTTCAGCCTGTGACCTTTATATCTATCTGATTGAGCGCTTTTGCGGCGCCCATGTCGCACAGACCGTCGCCCGTGACATTCTCTATGAAGTGCAGCGCAGTTACGCACCGGGCCGCATTGGCTTCGGCGGGCAGAAACTGCATCAGGACGTGATCATCCTGCAGATCCAGCACTGGCTCGAAGAACACTTCGCCGACAAATTCCGTTTCGAGGACGTGGCGCGGGAGCACGGCATGAGCATTCGCAACTTCATGCGCCGGTTTCAGACAGCGACAGGCGACAAGCCCCTGCACTACCTGCAACGGCTGCGCATCGAAACCGCGAAAGGCCTGCTGTCCGGATCGCGCAAGAGCATCAAGACCATCAGTTACGAAGTCGGCTACGACGATGCCAGCTTCTTCGCGCGGTTGTTCCGTCAGCACACTGACCTTTCGCCGAACCAGTATCGGCAGCAGTTTCAGCAGGCGGCCTGAAACGGAAAACCCTGCAGCGGTGCAGGGTTTGTACTGACTCGAATTGTAGGAGCCGGCTTGCTGGCGAATGCAGTGTGTCTACGCTCGATAAGCCGAATGACACACCGCGTTCGCCAGCAAGCCGGCTCCTACAGATCTGCGTTCCGACAAAGGTTTTCCGGAACGCCCCCGACTGAGCGATATCAGGGCTTATGCGCCCGCGACAGGAATTCGTGGGACTGCATTTCAAGCAACCGGCTCAGCGTGCGCTGGAATTCGAAGTTCAGCCGGCCACCGGTGTACAGGTCTTTCAATTCGACTTCAGCCGAGATGATCAACTTGACGTTGCGGTCATAGAACTCGTCGACCATGTTAATGAACCGACGCGCGATGTCATCCGTCGTCACGCTCATCTGCTCGACGCCGCTGAGCAGCACCGCGTGGAAGATCTTGCCCAGCTCGATGTAGTCGTTCTGGCTGCGCGGACCGTCGCACAGCTCACGGAAGTCGAACCACGCCACATCGTCACAGGTACGGATGGCTTTGATCTGCCGGTTTTCGATGATCAGCACATCATTCTCGACAGCTTTGGTGCATTCAGGGGTCAGCGCGCGGAAGCTCTTGCGCATGCTGTCCTCAGCCGCCTCGTTCAACGGGAAATGGAACAGCTCGGCCTGCTCCAGATGACGCAGGCGATAATCAACCCCACTGTCGACGTTGACGATCTCGGTGTTCTGTTTGATCAATGCAATCGCCGGCAAAAACCGCGCGCGCTGCAGACCGTCCTTGTAAAGGCCGTCCGGCACGATGTTCGAGGTCGCGACGAGGGTCACGCCGTTCTTGAACAGCTCTTCCATCAACGTGCCGAGGATCATCGCATCGGTAATGTCGGAGACGAAGAATTCATCGAAGCAGATCACCCGGGCTTCCTGGGCAAACTGTTTGGCGATGAGGGTGAGCGGGTTCTTCTCGCCCTTGAGGTTCTTCATCTCTTCGTGGACGCGCTTCATGAAGCGGTGGAAGTGCGTGCGCGTCTTGTCTTCGAAGGGCAGCGATTCAAAGAAGGTGTCGACCAGGTACGTTTTGCCACGGCCCACTCCGCCCCAGAAATACAGCCCCTTCACCACCGAGACCTCTTTCTTGCCGAACAGCTTGCCGAACAGGCCAGGCTTGCTGTCGTGGGCGGCGACCAGATCGTCGTACAGACGCTGCAGATGGCGCACCGCATTCTCTTGCGCGGCGTCATGGAAAAAGTCCGGACGCTTGAGGTCAGCTTGGTATCGTTCTAGAGGGGTCATAGTCGCTTGCAAGGGAGCAAAAACGGGCCGTCACTGTAGCGATGGCCCATTGGAATGGCAATTAATCCTGTTGTGGCGCCAGCGCCAGTTTCAGGCTCTCGATCGCGGCATCGCGGGCGGCCGCATCCGCGAACGCCGGGCTGTCTGCAACACAGGCGTCATCCAGCCACACAGCGAAAGCATCGCCCTGGGCCCGGATGTCCAGCTCACCACCCTGCTGCAGCTGTTTGGTCACTGCGCCCGCCGCCTTACCGTCCGCGAAGTTGCGCGACAGCAGCAACTGCTCGCCATCAGCCGCCAGCAGGCGGAAGCGAAAACTGCCGTCGTCTTCGCGGAAGCTGACAAAGCGCGCGCCCTTGGTGGCCTTCTTCTTCGTGGCGGTCACAGCGTGCGCTGCGGTGCGGAATGAACGCAGGCCAACCGCTTCGCGCAACTCGCCTAAAAACGGAGTAGCGACGCGCCGGGCTTTCCGGGCGCCGGCCTGCAGAATGTCTTCCAGATCCGCCGGCCGTTCGATCAACTGATGGTAATGCTCGCGGGCTTCGCCCAATTCGGCATCCAGCAACTGAAACAGGCGCTGCTTGGCATCGCCCCAGCCCAGCCCCTGCAACAGGTCAGCGTGAAATTCGTCGCTTTGTGCCTTTGTGGCAAAGGCCTGATACAGCGTGAACAGGTGCGAATTGTCTGGGTCCTTCGCTTCGCCAGGCAGGCGCGAGTCGGTGACGATTCGGGAGATCGCCTCCTTCATGTCCTTGGCGCTGGTAAACAACGGGACGGTGTTGTCGTAGCTTTTCGACATCTTGCGGCCATCCAGGCCCGGCAGGGTCGCGACGCTTTCCTCGATCAGCGCTTCAGGCATCACGAAGAATTCTTTGCCATTGCCGAACAGGTGGTTGAACCGCTGACCGATATCGCGCGCCATTTCGACGTGTTGTATCTGGTCACGGCCGACCGGCACCTGGTGAGCGTTGAACATCAGGATGTCAGCGGCCATCAGCACCGGGTAACTGAAAAGCCCCATGGTGATGCCGGCATCCGGGTCTTCGCCGGCTTCGACGTTCTTGTCCACCGACGCCTTGTAGGCGTGGGCGCGGTTGAGCAGGCCTTTGCCCGCCACGCAGGTCAGCAGCCAGGTGAGCTCCGGGATCTCCGGAATATCGGACTGGCGATAAAACGTGACACGCTCGACGTCCAGCCCTGCTGCCAGCCAGGTCGCGGCGATTTCCAGGCGCGAGCGCTGAATGCGCAGCGGGTCGTCGCATTTGATCAGGGCGTGGTAATCGGCCAGGAAGTAGAACGAATCGGCGTTGCTCTGGCGGCTGGCGACGATGGCCGGGCGAATGGCCCCGGCGTAATTGCCCAGGTGCGGCGTGCCGGTGGTGGTAATACCGGTCAGGATACGAGTGGTCATGGCTAGTCGCTTATTTTGGGTACGGCAATCAGTTCGAGAGGCGCGGCAGAATCAGATCCTTGAGATCGGTCAGCTTGCCGTGAAAAAAGTGCCCGCATTCTGCCACTTTCAGCAGCTCATGGGGGCGCGGGAGTTTGTCGGACCAGTCGTACACAAGTTGTGGGTCAACGACTTCGTCGGTCTCCGGCTGAATGAGGGTCAAAGTGCCGCTCTGTGGCACGGCTTCCAGCGTCGCAATGCGCATGACGGCGGGGGCCACCATAAAAAGATGGCTCAGGGTTTCGCCTCGCGCTTCCAGACGACCGCCCAGCGTGGCGGCCACAAAACCGCCGAAGGAGAACCCGAACAAGGTCATGGGCAGTTCGGGATGTTTGCTGCGCAGCCAGGCCGCGGCGGCCTGGGCGTCATCGACTTCACCCTCGCCCATGTCCGAGCTGCCGGCGCTCGCGCCAACGCCGCGGTAGTTGAAACGCAGGGTGATGAAACCGGCATCACGTGCGGTACGCTGCAGGGTCGAGATCACTTTATTGAGCATCGTGCCGCCCTGAACCGGGTTAGGATGGCATATCAGCGCGATGCCCTTGGCCTCTTCAATATCGAGGTAGAGGGCTTCGAGTTGGCCCGCCGGGCCGTCGATGAATACAGGGGTCTCACGCATGAGCAAGAATGAACTCCGTGACCTTCAATTGGGTCGACTCGTCTAGCTGATTGTCTGCGCCTGACAGGCTGGCGACGCGTCGCCGCTATACAGCGCAGGTTCGAGCCGTTAACGTAAAGCAAAGCCGTTTATAGAGGAAGGACTCGTGGATTACTCGCTCTTAGTTTGGTTGCTGCCGACCATCGCCCTGGTCGTTGGTGTGATCATCGGTTTCTTCGTGGCGCGCGCGCTGCCCAATGCCGTGCCTAATGGGACTCAGCGCCAGCTGGATGACGTTCAGGAGCGGTTCGACACTTATCAGCACGAGGTGATCACTCACTTCAACAGCACGGCGAATCTGGTGCAGAAGCTGTCGCAAAGCTACCACGATGTTCAGGAGCATCTCGCCGAAGGCGCCAACCGCCTGGCCACCGACGACATCACCCGTCAGCGTTTGCTGGCAGCATTGCACCCGGATGCCCTTCAGCCGCCTCGGGACCGGTTAACGCCGCCGCGCACCGCTGCCGAGCCGCCCAAGGACTACGCGCCAAAAGCGCCTGACTCACCGGGCATGCTGGACGAGCATTACGGCCTGAAGAAGTAAGCGCACACGGTTCGCCAAAGCCCGCCCCTGAGGTACTCAGCGGCGGGCTTTTTTTGGGCGTCGGAAATGCCTTACAGATTTTTCGGAGTCAGCCGGTTACGCGTTTTTCTGGGCAGCCCTAACATCCTCGTTATTCAGGAGGGGGCATGAGCATTATCAGGACCATCATGATGTGCGTCGTTGTCACAGGTTGCGTGTCGGTGAACTGCCTGGAGGATTGCTACATCACAGAGCAGACAAAATATCAGTCTCGATGGGAAGCGGTATGCGATACCCAGACGTTTGATCGGCGATGCGAGGGGCGCGCGCCCGTTCAGCCTGCCTGGTGATCCGGCAGGGTCAGCTTTCGCGAGCAAGCGTCTTGGCAAAGCCCACAACGCCGGCATGGAACCGGACCGTATAAAAAAACCCGCCATCACTGGCGGGTTTTTTGTGCAGCGAACGGCGTTTAAATCACGCTACGGGCTCGCAACAGATCCAGCACCTGCTTGACGCTTTCTTCAACGTTCAAAGACTGCGTGTCGATGACCAGGTCTGCGTCCAGGGGTACGTCGTACGGGAAGGACTCACCCGGGATGTTGTCCTTGTCGGCGGCGTAGAGCCCTTGCGGATCACGCTCGCGGCAGACCTGTGGCGAAGCCTGAACGTAAACAGTGATCAGGCGATCATCACCGATAAGGGCCTTGGCATTCTGCCGACCACCCGCATCCGGAGCGACAAAGGCCGCAAGGGTCAGCAGGCCCGCTTCGTTGAACTGACGCGCAACGTGAGCGGCACGACGCCAGTTCTCGGTGCGGCCGGCGCGATCCTGTGGCAAGCCTTTGTTCAGGTCATGGCGCAGGTTCTGACCGTCAAGGACGAACACCGCGCGGCCCATGTCGAACAGCTTGCGCTCCACGGCATACGCCAGAGTACTTTTGCCGGCGCCCGACAGACCGCTGAACAGCACGGTCGCAGGCTTCTGGCCGAAGCGCTGGGCCCGCTCTTCGACAGACACATGGGCCAGCGCGCCGTGGTGGCTCCCACCGCCTGCCGTCACTGGCTTGGCGATGATCATGCCGGCCGCGACGGTACCGTTGGTCAACCGGTCGATAACGATGAACGCGCCCGTGGTGCGGTTGCTGTCGTAGCCATCGAGGGCAATCGGTGCGTCCAGCGCAATCCTCACACGGCCGATTTCGTTGAGCTGCAGGGAGCTGGCAGGGCCCTCCTCCAGCGTATTGACGTCGACGCGATGACTGATGCTGGCAATGGAGCCCGGCACGTAGGACGTTGCGCGTTTGATGTCGTATTTCTTGCCCGGCAGCATGGGCTCTTCGGCCATCCACACAAGCATGGCGTCAAAGGCGTCGGCCACTTGCGGCACGTTGTCGGCATGCACCAGCAGGTCGCCACGGGAAATGTCGATTTCGTCTTCCATGGTCAGGGTAACCGCCTGACCCGGCCCTGCCTGCTCCAGTTCACCCTCGAACGTGACGATGGATTTCACGCGGCTGCTCTTGCCCGACGGCAGCACAACGACTTCATCGCCCTTGTGCACGATGCCGCTCGCCAGGGTACCGGCGAAGCCACGGAAATTCAGGTTCGGCCGGTTAACGTATTGCACCGGGAAACGCAGGTCAGAGAAGTTGCGGTCGTTGGCGATTTCGACGGTCTCAAGAATCTCCATCAACGACTGGCCGGTGTACCAGGGCGAACGCTCGCTCTTGTTGACCACGTTGTCGCCTTTCAGGGCTGACATCGGCACGAACGCCATGGTCGTCGGTTTCAGCGCGATGCGATCGGCAAAGGTCAGATAATCGGCCTTGATTTGCTCGAAGACGTTCTCGTCGAAGCCATTGAGGTCCATCTTGTTGATGGCCACCACAATGTGCTTGATGCCCAGCAGCGAAGCGATGTAGCTGTGGCGCTTGGTCTGGGTCTGCACGCCATAGCGGGCGTCGACCAGGATGATCGCCAGATCACAGGTGGACGCACCGGTGGCCATGTTGCGGGTGTACTGCTCATGGCCGGGGGTGTCAGCGATGATGAATTTGCGTTTCGAAGTAGAAAAATAGCGGTAAGCGACATCGATGGTGATGCCCTGCTCCCGCTCGGCCTGCAAGCCATCGACCAGAAGCGCGAGATCGACGTCATCGCCGGTGGTACCGGATTTCTTCGAATCACGGGTGATGGCTTCAAGATGATCCTCGTAGATCATTTTGGAGTCGTGCAGCAGACGCCCGATCAACGTGCTCTTGCCGTCGTCGACGTTGCCACAGGTCAGGAAACGCAGCATTTCCTTGCGTTCGTGCTGGCCCAGATAGGCGAGGATGTCCTCGCTGATCAATTCAGATTGATGCGACATGTTCAGACACCCTAATTAGAAATAACCCTGACGTTTCTTTTCTTCCATCGAGCCTGCGCCATCGTGGTCGATGACCCGGCCCTGGCGCTCGGAAGTTCGCGTCAGGAGCATTTCCTGAATGATGTCGGTGAGACTGGTGGCCTCGGACTCGACAGCGCCTGTCAACGGGTAGTCGCCCAGCGTGCGGAAGCGGACCTTCTTCTTGACGATGCGCTTCTTGTCCTCGTCGGACAGGTGGTTACGCAAACGATCGTCGTCGATCATGATCCAGGTGCCGTTCATCTCGATGACTTCGCGCTCGGCGGCGAAATACAGCGGGACGATGGGGATGCCTTCGAGGTAGATGTACTGCCAGATGTCCAGCTCGGTCCAGTTGGAGAGCGGGAACACGCGGATCGACTCGCCTTTGTTGACGTTGCCGTTGTAGACGTTCCACAGCTCGGGGCGCTGGTTCTTAGGGTCCCAGCGGTGCTTGGTGTCGCGGAACGAATACACGCGCTCTTTGGCACGGGACTTCTCTTCGTCACGACGGGCACCGCCGAATGCGGCGTCGAATCCATGCTTGTCGAGGGCCTGCTTGAGGCCTTCGGTTTTCATGATATCGGTATGCTTGGCGCTGCCGTGGGTCAGCGGGTTGATACCCTGCGCGACGCCGTCCGGGTTCACGTGCACGATCAGGTCCAGCCCCATGTCCTCGACCATCTTGTCGCGGAAACGATACATTTCCTGGAATTTCCAGCGGGTATCGACGTGCATCACCGGGAACGGCAACTTGCCCGGAAAAAAGGCTTTGCGCGCCAGATGCAGCATCACGGCAGAGTCTTTACCGACGGAGTACAGCATCACCGGGTTATCGAACTCGGCGGCGACCTCGCGGATGATGTGGATGCTTTCCGCCTCCAGCTGTTTCAGATGCGTCAGTTTGTCGACCATGGTTACTCACGGGATAACGTACGTGTATGGAGAGCCTGCGGGCTCTATCGAGCGAGGCACTTTATCATGGCCCCTGATTCTATTCAGCGGCAGGGATAGATCGAAACGATCTAACCATATAGCTCGCGCTTTGGACTGCCGAGGTCGTTAAATCGGGTTCGGGCAGTCAATGAACAGATGCTCAAGGGCGAAGCGCCGCGCCAGATAATCACCGAAGGCCTGAACGCCGTAACGCTCGGTGGCGTGATGGCCGGCGGCGATGAAGCTGATGCCGTTCTCCCTGGCACTGTGAAACGTCTGCTCCGATGCCTCACCGCTCAAATACAAATCCACTCCAGCCAGAACGGCCTGGTCTATGTAGCCCTGTCCGCCGCCGGTGCACCAGCCGACCCGGCGAATCATGCCCTCGCCTTCAATCAACAACGGCTCGCGGCCCAGCGCACTCTGTACCCGTCGCGCGAAATCGCGCGGCGTCATCGCTTCGCCGAGCGAACCGACCAGCCCAACGGTCCGCGGATTGTCGGGGTCCAGCGGACCTTCAACCGTGATCTCCAGTTGCTGCGCCAATTGAACGTTATTGCCGACTTCACTGTGTACGTCCAGCGGCAGGTGATAGGCCAGCAGACTCATGTCGTGCTTGAGCAATGTCTTGAGCCGACGCTGCTTCATGCCAGTGATGCAGGGATTTTCGCCCTTCCAGAAATAACCATGGTGCACCAGCACCAGATCGGCGTTGGCCTCGACGGCGGCGTCCAGCAGCGCCTGACTCGCCGTCACGCCAGAAACGATGCGTCTGACCTGCGGCCGGCCTTCGACCTGAAGCCCGTTGGGGCAGTAATCCTGAATCCGCGCGCTGCCCAGATAGCGGTCCGCTTCTTCTACCAGTGTGCTCAAGGCAACGGCCATAAAAGTCTCCTAAATATGCAGTTCAGACCGTGCCGGTCCTCGTATAATGCCGGCCATTATGGCGCAGTCAGGCGCTTCTACCTTCAGGACTCCGCTCAATGTTCAAAGCGCTGCGTTTTCTCGGCTGGCCCTTGCTCGCTGGTGTGCTTATCGCTTTATTGATTATCCAGCGTTACCCCGAGTGGGTCGGGCTGCCCAGCCAGGACGTCAACCTGCAGCAAGCGCCGCAACCCACCTTCATACAACAAGGCCCGATCTCGTACGCAGACGCAGTCAGCAGTGCTGCCCCGGCGGTGGCCAACCTGTACACGACCAAAATGGTCAATAACAACAAGCCCAACCACCCGTTGTTCGAAGACCCGCAGTTTCGGCGCTTCTTCGGTGACAACCTGCCCAAGCAGCGGCGCATGGAGTCAAGCCTGGGGTCGGCCGTGATCATGAGCCCCGAAGGCTACCTGCTGACCAACAACCACGTGACTTCCGGGGCTGACCAAATCGTGGTGGCACTGAAGGACGGCCGCGAGACGATCGCCAAGGTGGTGGGCAGCGACCCGGAGACCGACCTTGCAGTGCTGAAGATCGACCTCAAAAACTTGCCCTCCATCACGCTTGGTCGTTCTGACAGCATTCGCATCGGTGACGTTGCACTGGCCATCGGTAACCCGTTCGGCGTTGGCCAGACCGTGACCATGGGCATCATCAGTGCCACCGGGCGTAATCAACTGGGCCTCAATACCTATGAGGACTTCATTCAGACGGACGCCGCCATCAACCCCGGCAACTCAGGGGGCGCGCTGGTTGATGCCAACGGCAATCTGACCGGGATCAACACGGCAATCTTCTCCAAGTCCGGGGGCTCGCAAGGCATTGGCTTCGCCATTCCGACCAAGCTGGCGCTTGAGGTGATGAAATCCATCATCGAGCACGGTCAGGTGATTCGCGGCTGGCTGGGGATCGAGGTCCAGCCGCTGACGGAAGAGCTGTCGGAATCGTTTGGCCTCAAGGATCGACCGGGCATTGTCGTCGCGGGGATTTTTCGCGACGGACCCGCGCAGAAGGCCGGATTGCAACTGGGCGATGTGATCCTGAGCATCAACGGCGAGCCTGCAGGCGACGGCCGCCGTTCAATGAACCAGGTGGCCAGAACCAAGCCTACGGACAAAATCGCCATTCAGGTCATGCGTAACGGCAAGGAATTGAAGCTGACCGCCGAGGTTGGCGTTCGTCCGCCGCAGACCACAGCGCCTGCAGCGGAGAATTGATCGGCGGCCGCTCAAGCCGCCGTTGGTTCAGATCGACAAATCCCCCAGTGCCTCCACCAGCGCCTGATTCTGTTCAGGCGTGCCGATGGTGATGCGCAGAAACTGCGCGATGCGTGCCTGCTTGAAGTGCCTCACGATCACACCCTGCTCGCGCACCCTGGCTGCCAGACTGGCGGCATCATGCTGGGGATGGCAGGCGAAGATGAAGTTGGCGGCGGACGGCAGCACCTCGAAACCCTTGTCCTTGAGCTGCTCAACGAGGGTTTCGCGGTCCGCGATCACGCGCTGGCAGGTGACCTCGAAATACTCACGGTCATCAAATGCGGCTGCTGCACCCACGATCGCCATGCGGTCCAGCGGGTAGGAGTTGAAACTGTTCTTGACCCGCTCCAGCGCCTCGATCAGATCCGGATGCCCCACCGCCAGGCCAACCCGCAGCCCGGCGAGCGAACGCGATTTGGACAGCGTCTGGGTGACCAGCAGGTTGGGATAACGGTCCACCAGACTGATGGCGGTTTCACCACCGAAGTCGATGTACGCCTCGTCGACGATCACCACCGAATCCGGGCTGTTGCTGATGATCTGCTCGACGGCTTCGAGTGCGAGCAGGCAGCCGGTAGGCGCGTTCGGATTGGGAAAGATGATGCCGCCATTGGGGCGCGCGTAATCTGCCGGGCGAATCTGGAATTGATCGTCGAGCGGCACCGCCTCAAAGTCGACGCCGTACAGCCCGCAATACACCGGGTAGAAGCTGTAGCTGATGTCCGGGAACAGCAGCGGTTTGCTCTGCCTGAAAAAAGCGTTGTAAGCGTGGGCCAGCACTTCGTCCGAACCGTTGCCCAAAAACACCCGATTCGCTTCCACGCCGTAGTAGCGTGCCACGGCCTGCTTCAGCAAATCGCTGTTGGGGTCCGGGTACAGACGCAGGTTGTCGTTGACCTCTGCACGCATCGCTTCGATCGCCTTGGGCGACGGGCCATACGGATTCTCATTGGTGTTGAGCTTGGTCAGCCTGGTCAGCTTGGGCTGTTCGCCTGGCACGTACGGCACGAGCTCGTTGACGAAGGGACTCCAGAATTTGCTCATGCTCATTTGCCCTCTTGTTCAGTGTCGACGATGCGGTATTCAGCGCTGCGTGCGTGGGCGGTCAGGGACTCCCCGCGCGCCAGCACCGAGGCGGTTTTCCCCAGTTCCGATGCGCCCTGCTCCGAGCAAAAAATGATCGAGGAGCGTTTCTGGAAGTCGTAAACGCCCAAGGGCGACGAGAAGCGTGCGGTGCCCGAGGTGGGCAGCACGTGATTGGGGCCTGCGCAATAATCGCCCAGCGCCTCGGAGGTATGACGCCCCATGAAGATCGCACCGGCGTGGCGAATCTGCGGCAGCCAGGCTTCGGGATCGGCCACCGACAACTCAAGGTGCTCCGGCGCAATGCGGTTGGCCACTTCGATTGCCTGAGCCATGTCGGCGACCTTGATCAGAGCGCCTCGACCATTGATCGAGGTCTGGATGATTTCAGCGCGCTCCAGGGTCGGCATCAGTTTGGCGATGCTCGCTGCGACTCGATCCAGAAATTCGGCGTCCGGGCTGACCAGAATCGCCTGGGCGTCTTCGTCGTGCTCAGCCTGGGAAAACAGGTCCATGGCGATCCAGTCTGGATCGGTGTGGCCATCGCAGACCACCAGAATCTCCGACGGACCGGCAATCATGTCGATGCCCACTTGGCCGAAGACGTGACGCTTCGCAGTGGCCACATAGATGTTCCCCGGACCCACTACCTTGTCGACCCGCGGAACACTTTCGGTGCCATACGCCAGTGCTGCAACCGCCTGGGCGCCGCCGATAGTGAACACCCGGTCCACTCCCGCAATGCAGGCCGCCGCCAACACCAGTTCGTTGAGCTCGCCGCGAGGTGTCGGGACGACCATGACCACTTCACCCACGCCCGCGACCTTTGCCGGAATGGCGTTCATCAGCACTGACGACGGATAGGACGCCTTGCCTCCCGGCACGTACAGCCCGGCGCGGTCCAGCGGAGTGACTTTTTGGCCCAGCACGGTACCGTCGGCTTCGGTGTAGCTCCAGGAATCCTGCTTCTGCCGCTCGTGGTAATTGCGCACACGGTCGGCAGCTTTCTCGAGCGCCTGGCGCTGAGCAGGCGTGATGCGGGTCAGCGCAAGTTCCAGACGCTCGCGGGGCAGAATCAGGTCTGCCATTGAGGCCGCGTCCAGCCCGTCAAAGCGCCGGGTGTACTCCACAAGGGCTGCATCGCCGCGCTCGCGCACGTTCTTGATGATGTCCAGCACGCGCTCATTGACCGAGTCGTCAGACACACTTTCCCAGCTCAACAGATGGTCCAGATGACGGGCGAAGTCCGGATCGGCAGCGTTGAGTCGGCGAATGGCATTGGAAGTGGTCATAGCGTGGGCCTCAATGAATGGCGATTTCTCAGGTGGCGATTTCAATTGCCGGGATAGGCAGATGCCTAAGCTAGCAAGCCATCCGCGCGGGCACCTGAGAAATTTGGCTATGACACGGATAGCTGGGCGTCACCCCGTTGAGGGGCACGCGATGCAGTCAACCGCGGTGTCGCGACTCCACGGCAGTGCGCAGGGTGTCGATCAGTGACTGAATACGCGCATGCTGCATCTTCATCGATGCCTTGTTCACCACCAGACGCGAGCTGATGTGAGCAATCATCTCCTGCGGCTCAAGGCCGTTGGCACGCAGCGTATTGCCGGTGTCGACCACGTCGATGATCTTGTCGGCAAGACCCACCAGCGGCGCCAGCTCCATGGAGCCGTACAACTTGATGATGTCGACCTGACGCCCCTGCTCGGCGTAATAGCGCTTGGCAACGTTGACGAACTTGGTGGCCACGCGCAGCCGGCCTTTGGGCTCGACCGCGCCGACGGCGCCGGCCGTCATCAATTTACACTGAGCGATCTGCAGGTCCAGCGGCTCATAAAGCCCCTGCCCGCCGTACTCCATCAGCACGTCCTTGCCGGCAACGCCAAGGTCGGCCGCGCCGTGTTCGACATAGGTCGGCACGTCTGTCGCACGGACGATCAGCAGGCGTACGTCGTCCTGGGTGGTCGGGATGATCAGCTTGCGGCTCTTGTCCGGATTTTCAGTCGGCACGATGCCCGCCGCAGCGAGAAGCGGCAAGGTGTCATCCAGGATACGGCCCTTGGACAGTGCGATGGTCAACATGGGAAACGTCAGTCCTTATCAGCAGCGCGCGCCGGGTCGCAACTGGCGCCCGGCAACCTCCGGCCTTAGTGGGCCGAAGTGAAACGAATCAGAAGGTCTAGGCGCAGTGGCCGGGCACGCTGCCCGGGTTATTCACATCGACCCGAGCGAGCGTGCGGCAGCGGACTAGCCTGGAACGCGGCGGATCTTCGCGCCCAGCATCTGCAGTTTTTCTTCGATGCACTCGTAACCACGGTCGATGTGGTAGATGCGGTCGATCAGCGTATCGCCTTCAGCCACCAAAGCGGAGATAACCAGGCTCGCCGAAGCACGAAGGTCAGTGGCCATGACTGGCGCGCCCTTGAGCTTGGTGCAACCGGTGACGATCGCAGTGTTGCCTTCGACCTGAATCTGCGCGCCCATGCGGTGCATTTCATACACGTGCATGAAACGGTTTTCGAAGATGGTTTCGATGACCGCGCCAGTGCCCTCGGCGATGGCGTTGAGCGAGATGAACTGCGCCTGCATGTCGGTCGGAAAAGCCGGGTACGGCGCAGTGCGCACGTTGACCGCTTTCGGACGCTTGCCGTGCATGTTCAGCTCGATCCAGTCATTGCCGGTGGTGATTTCGGCGCCGGCCTCGCGAAGCTTGTCGAGCACTGCTTCCAGGATGGTCGGATCGGTATCCTTGAGCTTCACACGACCGCCAGTCGCCGCCGCTGCCACCAGATAGGTGCCGGTTTCGATGCGGTCAGGCATCACGCGATAGGTCGCTGAGCCCAGGCGTTTCACGCCGTCGATGGTGATGGTGTCAGTACCGGCACCCGAAACTTTACCGCCCATGGCGTTGATGAAGTTCGCCAGATCGACGACCTCCGGCTCGCGCGCGGCGTTTTGCAGGACGCTGCGGCCGTTGGCCAGAGCAGCGGCCATCATGATGTTTTCGGTGCCGGTCACGCTGACGGTGTCGAAGAAGAAGTTCGCACCACGCAGCCCGCCTTCCGGCGCCTTGGCCTTGATGTAGCCGCCCTCCACGTCGATGATCGCGCCCATGGCTTCAAGACCACGGATGTGCAGATCGACCGGGCGCGAACCGATGGCGCAGCCGCCAGGCAGTGCGACTTCGGCTTCACCGAAACGGGCAACCATAGGGCCCAGGACCAGAATGGACGCACGCATGGTCTTTACCAATTCGTACGGAGCTACCAGGGTCTTGATGGTGCGAGGATCGATTTCGACGCTGAGCTTCTCGTCGATGATCGGCTCGATACCCATGCGACCGAACAACTCGATCATGGTGGTGATGTCGTGCAGGTGCGGCAGGTTGGCGACGGTCACGGGACCATCAGCCAGCAACGTGGCTGCGAGAATCGGCAGGGCAGAGTTTTTCGCCCCGGAGATGCGGATTTCGCCATCAAGACGAATGCCGCCAGTAATAATCAGTTTATCCATTGGAATCTCGACGCCGTTTTGGCTCAGGTGCGCTCGGCCCACGCAGCGCGGCTGAAAAATTTCATGGTGACCGCGTGGATGCTGCCATCGGCGATCCATGGGTTCAAATGCGTGTAGATCTGCTGCTGGCGCTTGACCGGGCTCAGTGCGGCCAGTTCGTCGCTAATCAGGTTGAGCTGGAAATTACAGCCTTCGCCTTCAACTTCGACCTGGATATCTGGCAACTTCGCTTCCAGGAAGCTTTTAACTTCTACGGCCTGCATGCTTAACCTCTATCGGCGCCCTACGCGCGCGGGTCGGCCATCATACAAAAAAGCCCTCTCGTTGCGAACCCTACTTTGAAAGGGACGGACGAGGGGCTTGAATGATGAAAGCAATTAATGGTGCTGCAACAACTCGGTCAGGCCCGATACCTGGGCGATTTCCTGCATGTCCTCGGGCAAAGCCTGAACGGTAAGTGACTTATTCAACGCCTGCGCATCCCGCATGAAGGCAAGAATCAAAGCCAGACCTACACTGCTCGACTTTTGGACACCGGAACAATCCAGCGTCAACCCTGCGGCGATGCTTGCCTTGATCAGCGCCGCGCCCTGCTCACGCAAGGCGGGGCCGGTCCGGTAGTCGATCACGCCGGTGAGCATCAGCTCCCCGCCGCCAGCGGCAGTTACGGACGCTTGACTCATTTGACGACCTTGTCGCTGGACGCTTCGGAGGTCTCCTTGGCCTTGGCGACTTCGCCGGCCCAACCGTCGATGGTTTTGTCCAGGTTGTTACCGTTGCGCTGCATGGCATCTGCGAACTGATCGCGGAACAGCTTGCCGATGTTGATGCCGTTGATGATCACGTTGCGCACCTTCCACTCACCGCCGATTTTGACGAGCGTGTAGGAAACCGGGTAGACCGCGCCATTGTTGCCCTTGACCGACATGTCGACGGAAGTGCGATCAGCCGCTTCCTGCTTGGCCGGGGAAACAGTGATGCCCTGGTTGTTGTACTCAAGCAGCGCGTTGCCGTAGAACTGGATCAGGCTGCGCTTGAAGTTTTCCTGGAAGCGTTGCATCTGCGCCGGGGTGGCGTTGCGCGAGTATTTCACGGTCATGATGCTTTTGGAGATGCCATCAGCGTCGATGACCGGGCCGACGATACCGTTGAGCGCATCGTAGAAGGCCTGAGGATTGGACTTGTATGTTTCCTTGTTGGCCGAGAGATCCGCCAGCAATTGCTTGGTGGTACGGTCAACCAGATCGTGTGCGGAATCGGACGCTGCTGCGTTAGCGAACAAAGGCAGCGCGGCCAGTAGCACCAGAAGGCCACGGCGCAGAATCGAGATCATGAAAAAACTCCTCATTTGGCGTCTTTGCCCACTGAATTGAGCAGGAATTTACCGATCAGGTCTTCAAGTACCAACGAGGACTGGGTGTCATGGATGGTGCCGCCGTCTTTCAACAGCTTATCATCGCCGCCAACACTGATGCCGACGTATTTCTCACCCAGCAGGCCTGCGGTCAGGATAGAGGCGGTGGAGTCCGAAGGCAGATTGTTGACCTGCTTGTCCACTTCCATCGTCACACGGCCCATGAAGGTATCGTGATCCAGATCGATTGCAGTGACCTTGCCGATGGTCACACCGGCCATGGTCACTTTCGCTCTGACAGTCAAACCCGCGATATTGTCGAAATTTGCGTAAAGTTTATAGCTGTCGTTGGTCGCGCTGGCGCTCAGACCGCTGACGCGCAGGGCGAGCAGGAGCAAAGCCAGAATCCCGGCCAGCAGAAACAGGCCTACACCGGTTTCGAGGGTGCGGTTTTGCATCAGAAGTCTCCAAACATCAAGGCGGTCAAAATAAAGTCCAGGCCCAATACGGCCAACGAGGCGTACACGACGGTCTTGGTCGTGGCGCGACTGATCCCTTCGGACGTGGGCTCGCAGTCATAGCCTTGGAACACGGCAATCCAGGTGACGACAAAAGCGAATACCACGCTCTTGATGACACCGTTGATTACATCATCGGAAAACGAAACGCTGTTCTGCATGTTGGCCCAGAAAGAGCCTTCGTAGACGCCCAGCCAGTCCACCGCCACCCACGAACCACCCCATATGCCGACCACGCTGAAAATCAGCGCCAGCACCGGCAACGAAATGAAGCCCGCCCAAAGACGCGGGGCAGCAATATATTTGAGGGGGTCGACGCCAATCATTTCCAGACTGGACAGCTGCTCGGTGGATTTCATGTTGCCGATTTCGGCGGTCAGTGCAGAGCCTGCACGACCAGCGAACAGCAGCGCGGTCACTACCGGGCCCAACTCACGCAGCAGCGTCAGGGCGACCATCTGCCCCACAGCCTGCTCGGATCCATACTTGGCAAGAATGCTGAACCCTTGCAGGGCCAGCACCATGCCGATGAACACACCCGACACGACGATGATGGCGAGCGACATGACGCCCACTGAGTGCAACTGACGAACCAGCAGCTGAAAACCGCCGCCGATTCCACCACGCCCCAGCAATGCGTGAACCAGAAAAATGCCCGAACGCCCCAGTACTGCAACTATGTCGATCGCGGAGCGCCCCATCAGGCGTACGCGATCCATCAATGACTTTCTGCGCATCAGCGCTTCCCCAAAAGATCTTCGCGATAATCCGGTGCCGGATAATGGAAAGGTACCGGCCCGTCAGGATCGCCCGTCATGAACTGACGTATACGAGGGTTATCCGATTGCATGAGTTCCTGCGGCGTGCCCTGCCCCAGCACCTGGCCGTCGCCGACGACGTACAGATAGTCGGCGATGCTCGCGGTTTCGGCGAGGTCATGAGACACCACGATACTGGTGATACCCAACGCATCGTTGAGCAGCCGGATCAGCCGAACCAGCACGCCCATTGCGATAGGGTCCTGACCGACGAAGGGCTCGTCGTACATGAGGATCTGCGGATCCAGCGCGATGGCCCGGGCCAGTGCGACCCGGCGCTTCATGCCACCCGACAGCTCGTCAGGCATCAATTCCACGGCACCGCGCAGCCCGACTGCCTGCAGCTTCAGCAGGACGATGTCGCGGATCATGTCTTCAGGCAGCTTGGTGTGAACCCGCAGCGGAAACGCTACGTTTTCAAAAACGTCGAGATCGGTGAACAGCGCGCCGCTCTGGAAAAGCACGCCCATCTGCTTGCGGGCATCGAACAGATCGCTGCGCGAAAGCTTCGGCAAATTCTGGCCGTTGACCCACACTTCGCCTGCGCTCGGGCGCAGTTGTGCTCCCATCAGTCGCAGCAGCGTGGTTTTACCACTGCCCGATGGCCCCATGATGCCGGTGACTTTGCCCCGGGGAATGCGGATGTCCACATTATTGAAGATGCTGCGCGTACCGCGCTTGAAGGAAACGCCCTTCAGCTCGACCGCGTAGGCGTTATCGGCACTCATCTAAACTCCTTGCGATGCAACCTGTCTCTCAGATGCCGCGTTCTTGACGAACGACACACTTTCGGAGGGGCCGAACAAGCGGCGGACTATACCACCGCTCTCATACGCCGCCCAAGCTCCAACGTGTCAAGTCGCAAACAAAGAAGTGGATTAAAGACTGCGTTGAAATTTCCTACCTGTCGCCAGCCTTATTAAAGCGCCTGCTGAAGGACCAGCCGCTTCATTAAACAAACAGCAGCGATGAAGCGTGAGGCTTTTGAACATTGCCGCTATAATCCCCGGCTTTTCACCAAGCGACCCCTTCCGATATGTCCAATGCCCGCGACCTGATTGAATCGGCACAGAGCACCATCCGCCTTGAAATAGAAGCCGTGGAAGGTTTGCTCGCGCACATCAATGCCGATTTCGTCCGCGCCTGCGACCTGATTCTGGGCAGTCAGGGCCGCGTGGTCGTGGTCGGCATGGGCAAATCAGGGCACATTGGCAAGAAGATCGCCGCGACCCTCGCCAGCACGGGCACGCCTTCTTTTTTCGTGCACCCGGCTGAGGCCAGTCACGGTGACATGGGCATGATCACCAGCGCCGACATCATCCTGGCGTTATCCAATTCGGGCACGACGGCCGAAATCGTCACGCTGCTGCCACTGATCAAACGCCTGGGCATCAAGATGATCAGCCTCACCGGTAACCCGGAGTCGACGCTGGCCAAGGCCGCCGATGTCAATCTCAATGCACGGGTAGAAAAAGAAGCCTGCCCGCTCAATCTGGCGCCGACCTCCTCCACTACGGCGGCGCTCGTCATGGGGGATGCCCTGGCCGTCGCGCTGCTCGACGCCCGGGGCTTTACCGCTGAAGATTTCGCGTTTTCCCACCCCGGCGGGGCGCTTGGCCGCCGGCTGCTGTTGAAGGTCGAGCACGTCATGCACACTGGCGCGAACCTGCCTCAGGTGGCGCGAGGCACGCCGCTGCGTGACTCGCTGATGGAAATGACGCGCAAGGGCCTGGGCATGACGGCCATCCTCGAAAGCGACGGCCGTCTCGCCGGCATCTTCACGGACGGCGATCTGCGGCGCACGCTCGACCGCCCCATCGACATACGCCTGGCGACCATCGATGAGGTCATGACCGTACACGGCAAGACCGTGCGCCCGGAAATGCTTGCAGCCGAGGCGCTGAAAATCATGGAAGACAACAAGATCGGCGCACTCATTGTGGTCGACGAGAACGATCGCCCGGTTGGCGCGTTCAACCTTCAAGACCTGCTTCGTGCAGGAGTCATGTAAATGAGCGCCGATATGAACGACCTGATGCAACGCGGCAAGAACATCAAACTGGCCATCTTCGACGTCGATGGCGTGCTGACGGATGGACGGCTGTATTTCCTCGAAGACGGCAGCGAGTTCAAGACCTTCAACACCCTCGATGGGCAAGGCATCAAGATGCTCATCAATTCGGGTGTGGCGACTGCAATCATCAGTGGCCGCAAGACCCCCGTGGTAGAGCGGCGTGCAAAAAATCTTGGTATCGCTCATCTGTATCAGGGCCGCGAAGACAAGCTCGTGGTTCTGGACGAGCTTTTACAGCAACTGAATCTAAGCTACGAACAGGTCGCGTACCTGGGTGACGATCTGCCTGACCTGCCTGTGATACGCCGCGTAGGCCTGGGCATGGCTGTCGCCAACGCCGCCGGGTTTGTGCGCGAGCATGCGCATGGCACCACCCGGGCACGTGGCGGCGAAGGCGCTGCCCGCGAATTCTGCGAGCTGATCCTGAACGCTCAGGGCAACCTCGAAGCGGCTCACGCCGCCTACCTATAGAAGTGCATTTATGCTGAGCAAAAAGTTTCGTACGTTTCTGCTGTTCGGTGTGCTGGCGCTGCTGCTGGCCGCGGTCGGCTACTGGAACATCAGCCCCGAGAGCTTCCTTGATCAACCCAAGGCTGCCGTGGATGAAAGCGCTGTCGACTATTACGCCACCAACGCCCACAGCATCCAGTACCTGCCCGACGGGACCATGCAATACGACATGACCGCGGACAAGGTCGAGCACCTGAAAGCCACCGACGTCACGCTGATGACTACGCCGGTGCTGCAGATGTATCGGGGCTCAACCTTCCCGTGGCACGTGCAGAGCGTTCGCGCTGAAGTGTCGCCGGGCGGTGATCATGTCGAACTGATCGACTCGGTGCGCATCAACCGCACCGACGAGAAGAACCGCACCACCATCATCACCAGCAGCCGCATGACTGTATTCCCTCAGAAGCAATATGCGGAAACTGCCCAACCCGTTAGAATCGACGGTCTTGGCGGTGTAACGACCGGCACGGGTATGAAAGCGTATCTGAAAGAAAGCAGGATGAACCTGCTATCCAACGTAAGAGGACAGTATGAGGCTCGTTAAAACCCTTCCTTTTTTGCTCGGCCTGGGCGCAGCACTGGGAAGCGCGAGCGCCTGGTCTCTGCCAACGGATCGCGATCAACCCATCCATATTCAGTCGGATGACGCGCAGCTGGACGACAAGCAGGGCATCGCCACCTACAAGGGCAATGTCATCATTACTCAGGGCACGATGAAAATCACCGGTAACACGGTGACCATTACCCGTACGCCACAAGGTGACGTGGACGTCTTCACGTCAGTGGGCAACCTGGCTTATTACGAGCAGAAGCCCAGCGTGGACAAGCCCATCGTTCAGGCATGGGGCGTCACCATTCAGTACTTCGCGGCCCAGAACCGCATCGTCCTGATCGACAAAGCCAAAGTGGTCAATGACGGCAACACCTCCGAAGGCGAGAAAATCGTCTACGACACCGTCAAGCAGGTCGTCAACGCTGGCCGTGCCAATGGCACCAAGGTGACTGCGCCGCGTCCGCGCATCGACATGGTCATCCAGCCGAAAAAGAAAACCGACCAGCAGAAGGCCCAGTAATGGCGACGCTGAAAGCCCAACACCTGGCCAAGGCCTATAAAAGCCGTCAGGTCGTACGTGACGTCAGCCTGTCCATCGAGAGCGGCCAGATCGTCGGCCTGCTCGGCCCGAACGGCGCCGGCAAGACCACCTGCTTCTACATGATCGTGGGGTTGGTCCAGGCCGATCAGGGTCGCGTCCTGATCGACGACCAGGACGTCAGCCACCAGCCGATGCATGGCCGCGCACGCGCCGGCATCGGCTACCTGCCCCAGGAAGCGTCGATCTTCCGCAAGCTCTCGGTGTCGGACAACATCATGGCGATCCTGGAGACCCGCAAGGAGCTCGATCGCGCCGCCCGCCGCAAGGAGCTCGAAAGCCTGCTGCAGGAATTCCACATCACCCATATCCGCGACAACCTGGGCATGAGCCTTTCAGGCGGCGAACGTCGCCGCGTCGAAATCGCCCGCGCACTGGCCACTTCGCCAAAATTCATTCTGCTCGATGAGCCCTTTGCCGGCGTTGACCCGATCTCCGTTGGCGACATCAAGCAGATCATTCACCACCTCAAGGCCAAAGGGATCGGTGTTTTGATCACTGACCACAACGTGCGTGAAACGCTGGATATCTGCGAAACCGCCTACATCGTCAACGATGGGCAATTGATTGCCGAGGGCAACGCTGAATCCATCCTGGCCAACCAGTTGGTCAAGGAAGTGTATCTGGGTCACGAGTTCCGGCTCTGACCGAGTGATGACGGGGCATCGGGCGACGAGCCGCATACGCTCCGTCGCCGCCTCGCTTTTAATTGTCATCACGCTCTAGGCAAACCCTCCTGCTTCAGGCATATAATTTGCTTAAGTTGGCGCCCTTGGCGCCCTGGTAGTAAATGGCGCGCAGTGCGCCGGCGAATAAGGTGTTTAGCCCTGCCATGAAACCTTCGCTAGTCTTGAGAATGGGCCAGCAGCTGACGATGACCCCGCAGCTGCAACAGGCAATCCGTTTACTTCAGTTGTCGACGCTGGATCTCCAACAGGAGATTCAAGAGGCGCTGGAGTCGAACCCGATGCTGGAACGGCAAGAGGAAGGCGACGATTTCGATAACGCCGACCCTTTGGCCGATAACATAGAGCAAAAGCCCAACGCCGATGTTCAGGAGCCGACCTATCAGGAGTCGGCGCCGACTGTGGACAATCTTGAAGAGGGCGACTGGAGCGAGCGCATCCCCAACGAGCTGCCCGTCGACACTGCGTGGGAAGACGTTTATCAGACCAGCGCCAGCAGCCTGCCCAGCAACGATGACGATGAGTGGGACTTCACCACCCGCACCTCGGTTGGCGAGAGCCTGCAAAGCCACTTGCTGTGGCAGCTGAACCTGGCGCCGATGTCGGACACCGATCGCCTGATCGCAGTGACCCTGATCGACTGCATCAACAACCAGGGCTATCTGGACGAGACACTGGAAGAGCTGCTCGACGCTTTCGACCCTGAACTCGATATCGAGCTGGACGAGATCGAAGCGGTTCTGCACCGTATTCAACAGTTCGAGCCTGCCGGCATTGGCGCTCGCAACCTGAGCGAATGCCTCCTGTTGCAGCTGCGACAGTTACCGGCCAAGACCCCGTGGCTGGCCGAAGCGCAGAAGCTGGTCGGTGATTACATCGATCTACTGGGCAGCCGCGATTACTCACAGCTGATGCGCCGCATGAAGCTCAAGGAAGATGACCTGCGTCAGGTCATCGAGCTGGTCCAGAGCCTGAACCCCCGCCCCGGCTCGCAGATCGAATCCAGCGAACCTGAATATGTCGTCCCTGACGTCATCGTGCGCAAGGACAACGAGCGCTGGCTGGTGGAATTGAACCAGGAGTCCGTTCCACGCTTGCGGGTCAACCCGCAGTACGCCGGCTTTGTGCGTCGTGCCGATACCAGTGCCGACAACACCTTCATGCGCAACCAGTTGCAGGAAGCGCGCTGGTTCATCAAGAGCCTGCAAAGCCGCAACGAAACGCTGATGAAAGTGGCCACTCAAATCGTTGAACATCAGCGTGGCTTTCTGGAGTACGGCGACGAGGCGATGAAGCCGCTGGTCCTGCACGACATCGCTGAAGCGGTGGGCATGCATGAATCCACGATCTCGCGCGTGACGACGCAAAAGTTCATGCACACCCCGCGCGGAATTTACGAGCTCAAGTATTTCTTTTCCAGCCACGTCAGTACCTCGGAAGGCGGCGAATGCTCGTCAACGGCCATTCGCGCGATCATCAAAAAACTGGTCGCCGCGGAAAATCAGAAAAAGCCGTTGAGTGACAGCAAGATCGCTGGTTTACTGGAAGCACAAGGCATCCAAGTGGCCCGTCGCACAGTCGCCAAGTACCGCGAATCCCTGGGGATTGCGCCGTCCAGCGAACGCAAGCGACTGATGTAAGGTCATGCGTCAAAGCGTTCCAGCGGCAGGCACTACGCCTGCCTCTTAATGCACTGGCAACGAAGGAGAAGCTGTATGCAAGTCAACATCAGTGGACACCAGCTGGAAGTGACCGAACCTCTGCGTACCTACATCGGTGAGAAGCTCGCCCGATTGGAACGCCACTTTGACAAGATAACCAACGTACAGGTCACCATGGAGGTCGAGAAGCTCAAGCAGAAAATTGAAGCCACCTTGCATGTGCCTGGCGCAGAAGTGGTTGCCAACGCTGAACACGACGACATGTACGCCGCCATTGACCTGCTTGCCGACAAGCTTGACCGCCAACTCAAAAAACATAAGGAAAAACAGCAAAGTCTGCTGCAAGGCGCGACTGCTCGCTGATACTCCCCACCCATGATCCGACTTGAAAATATCCTGACCCCTGGCCGTTCGCTCGTGAACGTGCCAGGCGGCAGCAAGAAAGCTGTACTCCAAAACATTGCCAAGATGATCGGCAGAGAAGTGCCCGATCTCGACGAAGAGGTAGTGTTTGAAAGCCTTATTGCCCGTGAGAAGCTGGGTTCGACCGGCTTTGGCAACGGCATTGCCATTCCTCACTGCCGCTTGAAGGGCTGCACCACACCCGTGAGCGCAGTTCTGCATCTCGAGAAACCCATCGACTTCGACGCCATCGACGGCGCGCCGGTCGATCTGCTGTTTGTGCTTCTTGTGCCTGAAGCAGCGACCGACGCTCACCTCGAACTGCTGCGTCAGATCGCCAGCATGCTGGATCGCGAAGACGTGCGTAAAAGCCTGCGCGGCGCCAAAACCAGCGAAGATTTGTATAACGTCGTCCTCGACGCCCAGAACGGTCACTGACCATGCGCATGATCATCGTCAGCGGTCGCTCCGGCTCCGGTAAGAGCACGGCTCTCGATGTCCTCGAAGACAGCGGCTTCTATTGCGTCGACAACCTCCCTGCGGGCCTGCTTCCGGAGCTTGCCGAACGCGCGTTGATCAACACCGAGCTGGCGGAACCGCTGTTGGCGGTTTCAATCGACGCACGCAATTTGCCGAGTCACCTGACCCGATTCCCGCGCATGCTCGAAGAAGTCCGCGCGCGGCACATCCAGTGCGACGTGCTCTTTCTGGACGCGGATGAAGCCACCCTGCTCAAACGCTTTTCCGAGACACGTCGTCGTCATCCGCTCAGCACGGCCACGCGTTCATTGGCAGAAGCCATCCGCGACGAGAAGACCCTGCTCGGCCCCATCATTGATTTGGCTGACCTGACGGTGGACACCACCCACCTCAATCTTTATCAGCTGCGCGACATTCTTAAACTGCGGCTGCTGAACAAGCCTGAGCCAGGCACGGCGTTCCTCATCGAATCTTTCGGCTTCAAGCGTGGTATGCCCGTCGACGCTGATCTGGTCTTCGATGTGCGCTGCCTGCCCAATCCGTACTGGAAGCCCGAACTGCGCGAGCAATCGGGCCTCGACAAGCCAGTGGCTGAATACCTGGCGGCCCAGCCGGATGTCGAAGAGATGTTTCAGGACATCTTTTCATACCTCAACAAGTGGTTGCCGCGCTTCGCCGCCAGTAACCGCGCCTACGTCACAATCGCTATTGGCTGCACGGGCGGGCACCACCGCTCCGTCTACCTGACCGAACGCCTGGGTCAGGTCCTGCAGCAATCGCTCAAGAATGTTCAGGTTCGCCACCGCGACCTAAGCTGAAAGGACCTCCATCGCGATGCCCGCTCTACAAATCACCATCATCAACAAGCTGGGTTTGCACGCCCGTGCCGCAGCCAAATTCGTGGGCGTCGCCGGCAAGTACCCATGCCAGATCAGGGTCGGCCGCACGCCAGAGTCCATGGTCGACGGCAAAAGCATCATGGCCGTCATGATGCTCGCTGCCGGCAAGGGCACCGAGATCCACCTGGCAACCGAAGGCGAGGAGGCAGATGCTGCACTCAAAGGCCTGACGGATCTGATCAACAACAAGTTCGACGAAGGCGAATAAACCTCCCCCTGAGCAAAGCCCTCCTTCCTGCCTGAGATGATCGATGCCACTGACAGCCATGCCTCCCGACGCGCGAGGGGTCAGATCAGGGTCCGAGAAGATACTGATGCTGGGCAGCGTGGTGGCCGTGGCGGCTATTCTGGCCATCGTGGGATGGCTGCTCTTTCGCGAACTCGGCACTGCCAGCGAGGCCGCCGTGCGCTCGGCAAACAATGTCGTGCAGCTGATCGACGCCGACGTGCAGCGCAATGCCGAGCTGTACGACACCTCTCTTCAGGGCTTGATCGCTGCATGGCGCCGGCCCGACCTCATGACCATTTCCCCGGAGCTACGGCAATTGGTCCGGTTCGATCGCGCCACGGCTGCCCCCTATAAAGGGGACCTGGTGCTGCTTGACGATACCGGCCGGATCATCGCCGATTCCACATCGCTCATACCGCGGCAAGACGATTTTTCGGATCGTCCGGGTTTTTCCGACCTCAAGAACAGTGGCTCGCTGGCGTTGCGGGTGGACGGGCCTTTTCTTTCGCGCTGGGGTTTCAAGGACCTCTGCATCAGTTTCAGCCGCCGTCTCCCGTCTGATGATGGCAGGTTCGTCGGGGTCGCCAGCGCATCAATGCGGCTTTCCTATTTCGATCAGTTGTTCCGCACCCTCGACATCGGGCCGACCAGCACGGTTAACCTGCTCAGTGCAGAGGGGGTATTGCTTGCGCGTCAACCGGATGACAACACCCGGACATTCATCGGCCAGAATTTCAGCATGCGGCCGAACTTCAAACGGATCCTGAAAGAGGTGAATGGCAGTTTTGCGGCAGTTTCCGAGCTGGATGGCGCGCAACGCCTTTATACCTTCTCCCGTGTGGGCGACTTGCCGTTGATTGTCGTGGTGGCCCAGTCACGGGACGATGTCTACGCCGTATGGAAACGCAATGCACTGTTGGTGACAGGCGCGACCGGCCTGCTCTGCCTCGGGATTGTGTGGCTGTCATGGTTACTCGGCCGGCAGTTGCGCCTTCGTCATAAGGCGGAGCGTGAACTGGCCGGCCTGGCCGCGACCGATGGCCTCACCGGGCTGGCGAATCGGCGCAGGCTGGATCAGGTCCTGAAGCAGGAATGGGCGCGAGGCATACGCTCGGGCAGGCCGCTGGCATTGCTGATGATTGATGTGGACCACTTCAAGGCTTTTAACGACCGGCATGGGCATCACGGTGGCGATGTCGCACTGCGCAGCGTTGCCCAGACCCTTGCTGCGAACATTCGCAGGCCCGGGGATCTGGCGGCGCGCTATGGCGGTGAGGAATTCATGATCGTGCTCCCTGAAACGGACAAGTCCGGTGCATGCGTAATCGCCGAAAAACTGCGCCTGGCCGTCGAAGGTCTTCCGCCGTTCGCTGATGACACCGTACCTATCACCGTCAGCATCGGCGTCGCCACGCATCTGCCAGCGACCCACGACTTGCCCGAGCCACTGTTTCACGCTGCCGACCGAGCGCTTTATCGCGCGAAGAAATATGGCAGAAATCGCGTGGAGGTCGAACCCTACGTTCATCCAGACGCCGAACGCCAGGCATAAAAAAACGCCAGACTGGCTGGCGTTTTTTCTAGCTACTGCGACTTACTTGTTGGCAGCACGAACGGTGTCACGCAGGGCTTTGACCTTGTCGTGGTTCGCCTGTACGCCCTGCAGCTGACGCTGGATCAGGGCAGTGACGTTGGCTGGCAGGTTCTTCTCGGTGGCTTCCTGTGCTGCTTTTTTGTAAGCCTTCAGGGCGTGGTCTTCACCGCTTTCGACTTCGTTGAGAACGGCTTCGTCGCTCTTACCGGTGAGGGCACTTTTCAGGTTTACCCACAGACGGTGTGCGCCGCCAGCGACGCTCGAGGAATCTTCTGGGTCGCCGCCCAGTGCACGCACTTCGGCTTGCAGCTCGGCAACAGAGGTTTTGCAGCCGGAAGAGCGGGAAAGCAGGTAAGCCTTGATTTCCGGGTTCTTGGCGTCTTCAGCAGCAGTGTGGAAACCTTTTTCACCGTCAATGCTGGTCTCGATCAAGTCATTCAGAACAGAGATGGCTTCTTTGTTGATATCCGACATTTTGCGGTTCCTTTCTGGCAGGTTTATCAAAGGTTCGATTAAGCGAAACGCTCTATGCAAGGAATATTGCACTGTGCATGCCAGCTTTTCCTCAAATGAAATATCCTTTTATTTCAGTCACTTATCCATATTAAGCGACAGTTGCACCGCGCTTTCTGCATGATCTGTATGTTTTCGCAATTGCAGAATGCACGTATTGTCTGGATTCACCCCAATGGATACGCGGTTTTGCATGGAACCTGAAAAACTCAAACTGCTGGTCGTCCGTGAGATGCCGTTCGGCAAGTATCAGGGCCGCTTATTGGCCGACCTCCCCGGCGACTATCTGAACTGGTTTGCGCGGCAGGGATTTCCTGCAGGCGAGCTCGGCAGCTTGCTGGCACTTATGCACGAGATCGACCACAACGGACTCTCGGCATTGCTCGACCCCCTGCGTACACGTCCCCGCGAGCCCTTGCGCAGCGGCCCATCGAAAGCCCCCATACGCTTCAACTGAATGGCCAATGACCACAGCGAGCAGCCTGATGAACAGCACCGCATACGCGACACCGGTAACAGTGGATGAGCAGGCTCGGAGCGAGGAGTTCTGGAGGCAGATTGCTGCGCAGTATGATCTGGAGCCTGGCCCGGTCAACTTTGAGCACGGCTATTTCGGCCGCATGACCCGCGCGGCACTTCAGGACTACGAGCAAAACCTTGCTTACGTCAACCGCAGCAACTCGGTCTATGTGAGGCAACAGTTCGACACACTGGACAGCGAGACCATCCGCGCCGACCTTGCAAGCCTGCTCAACGTGCCCGTGCGGGACGTCGCCTTGACCCGCTCCGCATCCGAATCGGTGCAGTCGCTTATTCGCAACTACAACGGCCTGGTTCCCGGTGATCAGGTGCTCGTAAGTGACCTGGATTACAACAGCGTTCAAACCGGCATGCGCTGGCTGGCGAAAAACCGTGGCGTGGAGGTGATCGAAATCACCCACCAGCACCCTGCCAGCCACGACGCGCTATTGCAGGCCTACCGTGAAGCATTCGCTGCCCATCCCCGCCTCAAGCTGGTTGCGCTGACCTACGTCACCCACCGGACCGGGCTGGTGATGCCGGTCAAGGCAATCGCCGAGCTGGCCAGGGATCACAGCGTGGAGGTGATTCTTGACGGCGCTCATGCGCTGGGTTTGCTGGATTTCGAGCTCGCGGACCTGGGCGTCTCGTTTGCCGGGTTCAATTTGCAGAAGTGGATAGGCGCACCGTTGAGCCTGGGCTTTATCTACGTAAAGCAGGCGCGCCTGAGTGCTATTGATCCGGACATGGCGGACGAACGTTATGGAGCGGACGATATTCTCGGACGCGTCCCGTATGGCACGCCGAATATTCCAGCACTGATGACGCTGCCCAAAGTCTTCGCAGACCACCGTGCCATGGGAGGTGCGATCGCCAAGGGTGCCCGGCTGGCTTACCTGCGAGACTGTTGGGTGACTCAGGCGCGAGCAATTGAGGGCATCGACGTGCTCACGCCGGACGATCCCCGGCTGTATTGCGGCATTACCTCATTCAGGTTCAGCCGTCACGCCGATCAGGAACGCATGGTTAAACGCCTGTTGGATGAGTACGGAATCTTCGCGGTGACGCGGGAAGGGTCCGCTTGCGGGACGTGCATTCGCATCACCCCGGGCTTTACCACCTCCATCAAGGACATTGAACGCTTGGTGGCGGCATTGCGCGCGCTCGCCTGACCCGACATGAATGACCTGGCCAAGACGACCCATTAACCCAAAAAAAACGGCGTCCCCATCACGGAGACGCCGCATAAACCATCGAGAAACGAACTACAAAGGAGCGGCAAAGATAAGCGTCCCAGCGACACTTCGCGGGGTACATATTTATGTCGTGCAGAAAAACTCGAAAAAAAAAGCGGCGCTCCCGACCAAGGAGCACCGCTAAATAGCCATGCAACAACAACGACTTCTGCAGCAACGCCCCGCAGAGCGTTTCAATCCAATCATATTCAGTATTTAACCAGCCTTCACTTGAACGAAGGCTGAAGGGCCTTGCACCTGTGCGCCAGCGCTTGGGCTCAGTCGAATAAGGCAATCGCCTCGGCCGTGGCGTCGGTAATGCGCTGCCAGTCGCCGTTCTTCACCCATGCGTTGTCGATCATCCAGGTACCGCCCACGCACATCACGTTCGGCAGCGCCATGTAGCTTTTCAGGTTGGCCGCGCTGACGCCGCCGGTTGGGCAGAAGCGGACTTCCGGGAACGGGCCGCCCAACGCCTTGATGGCACCCACACCGCCGCTGATCTCTGCGGGGAACAACTTGAAGCGGCGATAACCCAGCGCATACCCGATCATGATTTCCGAAGCGCTGCTGATTCCCGGCAGCAAAGGCAGCTCACTCTGCGCGCCGGCTTCCAGCAACTCCTGAGTGCTGCCAGGCGTGACGATGAACTGGGAACCCGCCTCTTCCGCGGCCTTGAGCATGTGACGATCAAGAATGGTCCCGGCACCCACGCTCATCTCCGGACGCGCGTCACGCAGCATGCGGATGGCCTTCAGCCCAAACTCCGAGCGCAGGGTGATTTCCAGCGCATTCAGACCGCCTGCGGCCAGGGCGTCGGCCAGCGGCAAGACATCCTGTTCGCGGGCGATGGTGATGACCGGGAGAATCTTCGCTTTCGCGCAGAGCGCGTCGATCTGGGCAATCTTGCTCGCCATGCTGTTCAACGGCTGCTTCACTTGGGTATTTTCCATGGCGGCTGATCCTTTGCTTATGGGCACCAGTAGATCTCTAGAGACGGGTTGAGGAACGCGCGCACGGGCATTTCGGCGAGGTCATCGCCTGCCAGGGCCGTGCGCAATGTGTCGAGTTTGGCCTGCCCTGAAACGGACAGGATGGTGGTCGCTGCCGACGCCAGTACGGGCCGGGTCAGGGTCAGACGCTGATGCGGGACGGTCGGCGCGAGCATGGGCAGGCAGCGACGATCACTGTTGAGGTCCAGCGCTTCCTTCAGATGCGGACTGTCGGGGAACAGCGATGCGGTGTGGCCGTCGTCGCCCATCCCCAGAATCAGCACGTCGATCTTCGGCAGCGCCTTGAGTGCCTCGTCAGTCTCGGCCGCGGCTTCATCCACCGTCGTCGTCGCACGGTACAGACTAAAGAAACCCGCCTCGGCCGCCGGGCCCTGAAGCAGAAAACGCTTGAGCAGGCCTTCGTTGCTGTCGGCGTGCTCGGTCGGCACCCAGCGCTCGTCAGCCAGACTGACGCAGACTTTCGACCATTCAAGTGGCTTCTGGGCCAGCGCTTTGAAAAACGCCACCGGACTTTTGCCACCCGATACCACCAGCGTGGCCGTGCCGTGGGGATTACTGGAAATCGCAGCACCCAGGCGCTCAGCCACGTGATCGGCCAGCGTGTTCGCAAGCACTTCAGCGTTTTCGAATTCGTGGGTTTTCAGACCCGCCGGAAATTCAAGTTCACATATCGCCATACCAGGACCTCCCGTCACGCGTAATCAGAGCGATGGAGCTCATCGGCCCCCATGAGCCGGCGGGATAAGGCTTGGGCGCGTCGCCCGCCTTCTTCCAGCCAGCGATCAACTGGTCGCACCATTGCCATGCGTATTCAATTTCATCTTTGCGGACAAACAGATTCTGGTTGCCACGCATGACCTCAAGCAGCAACCGCTCATAGGCGTCCGGTACGCGCGCGCTGCGGTAGGCATCGGAAAAACTCAGCTGCAACGGGTTACTGCGCAGCTGCATGCCTTTGTCCAGGCCTTGATCCTTGGTCATCACTTGCAGCGAGATGCCTTCATCGGGCTGCAGGCGGATGATCAGCCGGTTGCTGATCTGCAAGCGCTGTTCGGGGGCGAAGATGTAGTGCGGCGGCTCTTTGAAGTGGATCACGATCTGCGACAGCTTTTGCGGCATGCGCTTGCCCGTGCGCAGGTAGAACGGCACGCCTGACCAGCGCCAGTTACGGATGTCGGCGCGAATCGCGACGAACGTCTCAGTGTCGCTCTGGGTGTTGGAGTTTTCTTCCTCCAGATAACCGGGCACCGGTTTGCCGTCGCTGTAGCCAGCGATGTACTGGCCCCGCACCACTTGCGTGGCCAGACGCTCCGGCGTGAACGGCGCCAGTGCCTTGAGCACTTTTACCTTCTCATCGCGGATGCTGTCGGCCGAGAGGTCGCTGGGCGGGTCCATCGCGATCAGGCAGAGCAATTGCAGCAGGTGGTTCTGAATCATGTCGCGCAACTGGCCGGCCTGATCAAAATAGCCCCAGCGCCCCTCAATGCCGACCTTCTCTGCCACGGTGATTTCCACGTGGGAGATGTGGTTCTGGTTCCACTGCGTTTCGAACAGACTGTTGGCGAAACGCAGCGCAATGAGGTTCTGCACCGTGTCCTTGCCCAGGTAGTGGTCGATCCGGTAGATACGGGTCTCGGGCAAATACTGCGCGACGGCATCATTGACCCTACGCGACGAGGCGAGGTCATGCCCGATGGGCTTTTCCAGCACGGCGCGGGTACGTTCGGTCAAGCCGACCAGGGCGAGGTTTTCGCAGATGGCGCCATAGACTGACGCGGGGGTCGCGAAGTAGGCAATCATGGTCGGCGCGTCGCCTACGGCTTCAGCCAGCGCGACGTAATCGTCGCCCTTGAGGAAGTCCACGTGCAGGTAACTCAGGCGAGCCTGAAAACGCTCCACGTGCTCGGTCTCAAGCTGCGCCTCGGGAACGAAGCGACGCAGGCTTTTATCGATGTAAGCCAGGTGCTCTTCAGGCGTCCCGGGCTCACGGGCCAACGCAATAATTCGGGTCTCGGCATGCAGCAGTCCAGCTCGATCAAGCTGGTACAACGCAGGAAACAGTTTGCGTACCGCCAGGTCACCCAAGGCGCCAAACAACGCAAAAGTGCACGGTTCAACCGTAATCGAGAGCATAATGTTGGTTCTTTTATCAAGTTAGGCTACAAATACCTTTTTTAAAGGCGTTACTCAAGGCCAAATGTAGTAATAACCACAACATCCCCACCAAAACCACATTAGAGTGGTGATCACCACAGGCCCTCAGTACGATAGGCCACCTTTGCGACAGGCTAAAGGCCCAAATTCCGACTCTTTTAATAAAGGCCCGCTGACCGGCCTGTTGCCGTTTCATCAGAAGGACAATCAATGGACCGCGTACGCAATCTTCTGGAGCAGATCCAGAGTCGTCTGGAAGAGCTGAACAAGGCCGAGCGCAAGGTCGCCGAGGCGATTCTGAGCAATCCCCAGCAGGCCACCCGATTCAGCATCGCCGCGTTGGCGCAGGCCGCGAAGGTCAGCGAACCGACGGTCAATCGATTCTGCCGCTCGTTCGATGTCAGCGGGTATCCCGAGTTGAAGTTGCAGCTGGCGCAAAGCCTGGCCAGCGGCGCCGCCTACGTCAGCCGCGCGGTGGAAGCCGATGACAACCCGGAAGCCTACACGCGGAAGATCTTCGGCAGCGCGATTGCCTCCCTCGACAGTGTCTGTCAGGTGCTTGACCCGAATCTGATCAGCAAAGCAGTCGATCTGCTGATACAGGCCCGTCAGATCCACTTCTTCGGCCTCGGCGCGTCTGCGCCGGTCGCACTGGATGCGCAACACAAGTTTTTCCGCTTCAACCTGGCCGTTACCGCCCATGCCGACGTGCTGGTGCAGCGCATGCTGGCGTCGGTCGCACACACGGGCGAGCTGTTCGTGATCATCTCGTACACCGGGCGTACGCGCGAGCTGGTGGAAGTGGCGCGCATCGCCAGGGAAAACGGCGCGTCAGTGTTGGGCCTGACGGCTGCCAACTCGCCCTTGGCCAAGGCCAGCACGTTGAGCCTGAACATACCGCTGCCGGAAGACACCGACATCTATATGCCCATGACCTCGCGGATCGTGCAGCTGACGGTTCTGGATGTTCTGGCGACGGGCATGACGCTGCGCCGGGGCGTCGACTTCCAGCCGCACCTGCGCAAGATCAAAGAGAGCCTGAACGCCAGCCGCTATCCGGCGGACGATGAGCTGAATTGAGCAAACGCTGAGTTTGCAGGACCGCGCTTGTCCGTGATTAGGCATTCCGGCTTTCCACATCTCAATGGCTTGAAAAGCTTTCGCGAGCAAGCTCACTCCTACAGTTCCAGTCCCTGACCAAGGATTTTGGGATCACAAAATACCTGTGGGAGTGAGCTTGCTCGCGATGCGGTGGGTCAGGGAGATATAGCCGTTCTGACACACTGCGTTCGCGGGCAAGCGCGCTCCTACACGGGTTGGCCGTGATCGAGAATTTTCGGTACGAACAAAATACCTGTGGGAGTGAGCTTGCTCGCGAACGCGGTGGATCAGGCAGATATAACCGTTCTGACACCCTGCGTTCGCGGGCAAGCGCGCTCCTACACTGGTTGGCCGTGATCGAGAATTTTCGGTACGAACAAAATACCTGTGGGAGTGAGCTTGCTCGCGAGGCGGTCGATCAGGCAGATATAACAGTTGTGACACTCTGCATTCGCGGGCAAGCGCGCTCCTACACGGGTGGGCGTGATCAGTAATTCGGGGCCGCAAAATACCTGTGGGAGTGAGCTTGCTCGCGAATGCGGTGGGTCAGGGAGATATAACCGCACTGACACCCTGCGTTCGCGGGCAAGCGCGCTCCTACACGGGTTGGGCATGATCGAGAATTTTCGGTACTAACAAAATACCTGTGGGAGTGAGCTTGCTCGCGAGGCGGTGGGTCAGGCAGATATAACCGTTCTGACACCCTGCATTCGCGGGCGAGCGCGCTCCTACACGGGTTGGCTGTGATCGAGAATTTTCGGTACGAACAAAATACCTGTGGGAGTGAGCTTGCTCGCGATGCGGGGGGGTCAGGGAGAGATAACCGCGCTGGCACCCTGCATTCGCAGGCAAGCGCGCTACTGTTTTGGCGGTGGATGCCGACGAATAGCTTTTTACGTCGCTCAGTGGGCCAACGTAGCTTGCAGGCTCAGCGTGGCGTGCTGACCCCGGTGCCAGGCTCAGGCATTCATCCACACCAGACGCCGCTTCTACCCGTAGAAAACCCATGGCCTCCTCGCCCCCTACACCGAGTAAGGGTCGGTTGCCGGGATGCCAGACCACCGTCCTGTCGCTGTCGCCCGTGTCGATGCTCAGACTTCGCTGCCAGGCGTCGTCTCGCAGTTCGAGTACGCCTGCGTGCTCGAAGACGCGCTGACAACTGCCCAGAATGCGCAGATCGCCTTCGTGCTCACAGGCGCTGCGGGTCAGCTCGTCGTAGCCGTGCGTCCCCTCAAGGCCCTGCAATGCGACATCTGCCACATCGCTGATCCGCCAGTAGGGATGAAACCCGTGACCAAAGTGACAAACCTCGCTGTCCTGGTGCCGCGTCGTCAAACGCAGATCCATCCCCTGCCCCAGCTCTGCATACAAGTCTGCCTGCCAGTCCCACAGCTTCAGCTGCCAGTGTAATGTCACACCCCCGGCGTGCTCTTGGCTGTCCACAAGCTTCCAGTCCAGCAAGCGCCCCCAGCCATTTGCAGGCCAGCCACTTTCTCCCGGATGCCGCCCCACCCACGGCCAACTGACCGGCACACCGCCGCGTATCGCGCCGACCAGAGGCCACTGCGCGGCACACCATAACCACGGTTTCTGCCCGCAAGGCTCGAAATGCAGCAACTGGGCGCCCTGCCGACTGAACACTGCCCGACACTGCTCGTGATTGATAACGAGCACATCGCGCTGTTGATAGCGCTCCCACTGAAAAGTCGGCTGCGGGCGGACCGCGGTGAAAAAACGCTGGAGAGGATGCTCGATCGAGCCGGTTTCGCTGAAGGGCATCGGTATGGCGCTCCAGATGGCAGTTACTCAGGCGAGAAAAAATGCTTCCGAACAGAAACGTCGGTGGCGAAAAGTACGCAAAAAAAAACGGGCAGCCTGGCTGCCCGTAAAGCACACACGACCTTTGATCGTTTGTGAAGCGCGGAGGAGCGTCCGCCTTGCGTTAGAACTTCGACTGAATCTTGATACCGGCAACCAGTGCGTTCTGGACATCGTCCACGCCGCCCGGGCTCTTCACGTATTGCAGGTTGGGACGCACGGTCAGCCAGTCGGTTACATGCACGCCGTAGTAGATTTCCGAGTTGTATTCGGTCTTCTGGATCGGCAGGTAGCCTGGGTTGTCGTAGTCTTCGATACCGTTGACGGCGTTAACCAGACGACGGTTGTCCTGCGCGTCATCGTTGACGTGGATACGTGCGACGCCAACACCGATGTCATCCTTTGGACGTGCATCGAATGGGCCTTTGTAGACGAAGCCGATCTGCTGGTAGTTGTCGACGAAGTTGGTCGCTTTGTCATGGACAGTCGCGTTGGCGAAGATGCTCAGACCACGCGACGCGTCGCCGTTGTGGGCAGTCAGCTGCTGCTGAGCAACGACCCACCAGCCGTGCTTGTCTTTGTGCGACTTGAAGTCACCGCCGGCAGTTGCCTGAGGCTGGCCGTTCTCGTTCTCGTAGAGATCGTCTGCGCTCGGGTTGCTCACGTAGTAACCCAGACGGTATTCGCCTGGCAGCGAGTTGACGCTCGGCGACCACACGACTTCAACCGGTACGACGGTGCCTTTGGAGCCACTGCCGCTCAGCTTGAAGCTGTTGCCGGTTTCGAGGTACGAAGGGTTCTGCTCGTAGACACCGATCTGCGCGAACAACTCAGGCGTGATGTTGTACTTGACGCGAGCTGCCCACTGGCTGACAGGCCAGTTGTACCAGGTGTTTACGTAGTTACCGACCTGCGAGCCGCAGAACGAAAGGTTCTGGAAGTCGCATGGAAAGCTGTTGAAGTCTTCGCCTTCACCGAAACGGCCGACCTTGATGTCCAGCTTGCCGTCGAAGTACTTCTGCTTGACCCACATCTGGGTCAGGCGCCAGGTCTGACCCCGGCCCCAGACTTCCTGGGACGAGCTGAGCGTGCCGGCACGCGGATCGCCGATACGGTCATTGGAAATGTTGTTGCCGCTACGCTCGGTGATCGCGAGTTTGAATTCCGCATCGTGCCAGCCGAGGATCTTCTGCAGGTCCATCTGCACGCCGAACGCAAACTGGTCGCTGTAGCGGCCGGTACGGTCGTCGTTGTAACCGCCGTTGAGGTTGGAGGCGGCTTCGCCCACGTATTCAATCGGGAAATCGTAGCCCTTGTCATACAGCTCCTGGCGCAGACCGCCCCAGTCGCCCGTCATGTGCTCGCTGGCCTTGAACGGCTCCATCGCGGATGCCGATCCGGAAATAGTCAACGCGCTCAGGACAGACAACCCACCGATCAGCTGAAACTGGTTCAGCGACTTGTTACGTACCTTCTTCATCCCTTAGATCCTCGTTTTATTGTTATTAGCTTTTTGAACAGCGTTGAACCACTTACTTCGTGTGCATGACGGGCTTGGTACGGCAGACATCCACCCGTCATATGTGCTCGTGGGCGCAGTGCTCCTGCACCCTGGGGGGTCAGTTACGGTTAAGCCGCGTGACATTCCCCATGTTTTCAGTCGGCTGACTTGCCGCCAGAACCCCAAGGCGTTCGCCGGTTTTGGCGTCGAACAGCAGAACCTTCGCCGGATCGAACTGCAACGTCAAGGTCTCGCCCACGGCAGGCGCAATGTCCGGCGCCAGACGGCAGCAGACCTTGCTCTCGTTCAGGGTCACGAATACCAGCGTGTCCGGACCGGTTGGCTCGGTGACCTGGACTTCCGCGCGAATGGTCGGCAGCGTCGCAGCATCACCGGACGCTAGCACGATCTGCTCGGGACGGAGACCCAAAATCACCTCACGGTCTTCAAGGCCCGCATCGTTCATGCTCATGGGCAGCTCGCAGCGCGCCTGACCGCTGTCGAGCAGCGCGACGAGACGACCATCCTTGCGCTGCAGACGCAGAGGGATGAAGTTCATGGGCGGTGAGCCAATGAAGCTCGCCACGAACAGGTTCGCCGGGTCGTTGTAAATCTGTTTGGGCGTGCCGAACTGCTGGATGATGCCGTCTTTCATGACCGCAACCTTGTCACCAAGGGTCATCGCCTCGATCTGGTCGTGGGTGACGTAGACCGTAGTGGTCTTGAGGCGCTGGTGCATCAGCTTCATTTCGGTCCGCATCTCGACGCGCAGCTTGGCGTCGAGGTTGGAAAGCGGCTCGTCGAAGAGGTAGATTTTCGGACGACGGGCCAGCGCCCGGCCCATGGCCACGCGCTGCTGCTGGCCACCGGAGAGTTGCCCCGGCTTGCGGTTGAGCAGGTGCTCGATCTGCAGCAGTTTGGCAACCCGCGCGACTTCAGCGTCAATGTCAGCCTGGTTCATCTTGCGAATCTTCAGACCGAACTCGATGTTCTCGCGCACGCTCATGGTCGGGTACAGCGCATAGGACTGGAACACCATGGCGATGTCACGATCCTTGGGGCTCATGCCGCTGACGTCCTGATCGCCAATCATGATCGCGCCGCCGGTAATGTTTTCCAGCCCGGCGATGCAGTTCATCAGGGTCGACTTACCGCAGCCCGAAGGGCCGACCAGAATCAGGAACTCGCCTTCCTTGATGGAGAGTTCAATGTTCTTCAGAGTGTCCGGCAGACCGGCCCCATAAGTCTTGTTTACATTGCGTAGTTCAAGCGTTGCCATGATTACCCCTTGACTGCGCCGGCCGTCAGCCCGCGCACGAAATACTTGCCTGCGACCACGTAGACCAGCAGGGTCGGCAGCCCGGCGATCATCGCCGCCGCCATATCAACGTTGTATTCCTTCACACCAGTACTGGTGTTGACCAGGTTGTTCAGCGCAACCGTGATCGGCTGGGAATCCCCACTGGAGAACACCACACCGAACAGGAAGTCGTTCCAGATCTGAGTGAACTGCCAGATCAGGCAGACCATGATGATCGGTGTCGACATCGGCAGAATGATCCTGCGGAAAATCGTGAAAAACCCGGCACCGTCAAGGCGCGCCGCTTTTACCAGCGCATCCGGAATGCTGACGTAGTAGTTGCGAAAGAACAGCGTGGTAAAGGCCAGGCCGTAGACGACATGGACGAATACCAACCCCGTCGTTGTGCTGGCCAGCCCCATTTTGCCGAGCGTGAACGACGCTGGCAGCAGGACCGTCTGAAACGGCAGGAAGCAGCCGAACAGCAGCAGGCCGAAGAACAACTGCGAACCGCGAAAGCGCCACATCGACAGCACATAGCCGTTCAGCGCGCCGATGGTGGTGGAGATCAATACGGCCGGCACAGTAATCAGGAACGAGTTCCAGAAGTAGCCTTTTACCGTCGCCCAGGCTTTGATCCAGCCAATGCCTGTCACTTCGGTGGGCCAACTGAGCAGGTTGCCGCTGCCGATGTCTTCCGGTGATTTAAAGCTGGTCAACAGCATGACCACCAATGGCACCAGATAAATAAAGACAGCGACGATCAGCACCGCGTAGATAGCCACGCGACTCAGGCTGAGGGCTGGCTTGTTGGCGAAACTAGTCATTGCGCTTGGCCCTTAGCTCGGAATACAGATAAGGCACGAGGATGGCGAGGATAGCGCCCAGCATCAGAATCGCACTGGCGGAACCCATGCCCATCTGGCCACGGCTGAAGGTAAACGAGTACATGAACATGGCAGGCAAGTCGGATGAATAACCCGGGCCGCCGGCCGTCATGGCGGCAACCAGGTCGAAGCTCTTGATTGCGATGTGCGCGAGAATCATCACCGCGCTGAAAAACACCGGACGCAGGCTTGGCAGCACTACCTTCCAGTAGATTTTTGGCATGCTCGCGCCGTCGATCTGCGCGGCGCGGATGATCGATTGGTCTACCCCGCGAAGGCCTGCCAGGAACATCGCCATGATGAAGCCCGACGCTTGCCATACCGCAGCGATCACCAGGCAGTAGACAACGCGGTCGGGATCGATCAGCCAGTCCAGGCGGAAGCCTTCCCAGCCCCAGTCACGCAGCAGCTTGTCCAGACCCATGCCAGGGTTCAGCAGCCATTTCCAGGCGGTACCGGTGACGATCATCGAGAGCGCCATCGGGTAGAGGTAAATGGTGCGGATGAAGCCTTCACGCCGGATACGCTGATCCAGGAAAACCGCGAGCAGCACGCCTACGACCATGCTGATGCCGATAAACATGCCACCGAACACCGCCAGGTTTTTACTGGCCACCCACCAGCGGTCGTTGTCGAACAACCGGGCGTATTGCGCCAGACCCACGAATTTGTAGGTCGGCAAAAAAGTCGAGTTTGTGAACGACAGAACGAACGTCCACAGGATATAGCCGTAGAAGCCCACCAGTACGATGAACATGCTGGGCGCCAGCACCAGTTTGGGTAGCCAGCGCTGCAGTGCATCGAACGGCGAGGCTTTGCTGAACACAGCAACAGAACTCATGGTGAAAATCCAATAAAGAAGGGATACCGCTGCAAGCCGTAAGCTACAAGCCACAAGTGCCGCGCCGTACAACGCATGACTTACAGCTTGAAGCTTGCGACTTGTAGCTTGTTGCTTGTTGCTAACGCTTACTTGGCAGACTTGATCGCTGCGCCCAGTTTCTTCGCCGCGTCAGCCGGATCGGCTTTCGGGTCGTTGATGTAGTTGGTCACAACGTCAAAGAACGCGCCCTGTACCGCCAGCGTGGTGGCCATGTTGTGGGCCATGCTTGGCTGCAGGCCGCCGGACTTGGCGTCAGCCAGGAAGTCCTTGGCAGCGGTCTGGGCACACGAGTCGAAACCGTACTTGCCCATGTCGGCGAGCATGTCGTTACGAACCGGGATCGAGCCCTTGTTGATGCTGAAGACTTTCTGGAAGTTTTCACCCAGCACGACTTTGGCGATGTCCTGCTGACCGGCAGCCGTACCGGCATCTTTCTGCTTGAACACGGCCAGTGAGTCGATGTTGTAGGTGAACGCCTTGTCGGTACCCGGGAACGCTACGCACTCGTAGTCCTTGCCGGCGACTTTCTTGGCGGCAGTCCACTCGCTCTTGGCCCAGTCGCCCATGATCTGCATGCCGGCCTTGCCATTGATGACCTTGGCAGCTTCCAGGTTCCAGTCCTGGCCTTTGCCGTCGGCATCCATGTAGGTGGCGACTTTCTTCAGTTCGGTGAGCGACTTGACCATCTCTGGGCCGGTCAGCGCAGCGTTGTCGAGATCGACCAGTGCCTTCTTGTAACCGTCGGCGCCCATCACGGACAGAACAACGGCTTCAAAGACAGTGCTGTCCTGCCAAGGCTGACCACCGTGGGCGAGAGGGATGAAGCCCGAAGCCTTGAGCTTGTCGCCCGCTGCGTAGAATTCTTCGAGGGTGGTAGGGGCTTTTTCGATACCGGCTTTCTTGAAGACTTCCGGGTTGATCCACAGCCAATTCACACGGTGGATGTTGACCGGCACGGCAACGTAGTCGCCATCGTACTTGACGGTGTCGGAGACTTTCTTGTCGAGCAGGCTGTCCCACTTCTCTTCTTTCGAGACGTTTTTCAGCACATCGGTATCAAGCAGTCCGGTAGACGCCCATTCCTGAATGTCCGGACCTTTGATCTGGGCAACACCGGGCGGGTTGCCGGCAACCGCGCGGCTTTTCAGCACGGTCATTGCAGTGGAGCCGCCGCCACCGGCGACAGCGCCGTCTTTCCAGGTGAAACCGTCTTTCTCGACTTGGGCTTTAAGCACATCGACAGCCGCTTTTTCGCCACCGGAAGTCCACCAGTGCACGACTTCAACGGTGCCTTTGGCATCAGCAGCCATGGCGCTCAGAGGGAACAACGAGGCGAGAGAAATAAGTGCAGCGAGACGGGAAATCGAATTCATATTTGACCTTTCTTGTTGTTATGCATGAGCAAGTCGTGGCGCTTGCGCTGCGTGGATTCTAACCAAGGGGCTAGAGCGGACGGTAACGAAGGGATGCGCAAATGTCACAGGACAGTGACATTGCGCAAATGGCTCTGTCGACTGTAGTCGCGTGCTTGCTCGGGCTCATGGTAATCCACCCCGGGCATCCCTTGTTGTCTGGACAATTTTTCGCGGGCAAGCGCGCTCCTACAGCGCGGTTTCAGAACGTTGCAGTGGAGCGTCGACGTGTTGCAGAGGAGTTCCAGCGGTGTTGGAGCGGAGTGTCAGCAGAGATGGAGCGGAATTTCAGTGAGTTGCAGTGGACCGTCAGCGGGGTTTCAGCGAAGTTGGACCGAGTTTCAGCGCGTTGCAGTAGAGTGTCAGCGGAGGTGGAGCAGAGCTTCAGCGGCGGCTCACTCGACGCCGCGCGGCAGGTACAGCGTCACGCGCAAGCCGCCTTCGCGCATGTTCTGCAACGTCACTTCGCCGCCGTGGCTATGGGCAATATTCCGGGCAATTCCAAGGCCCAGGCCGTAGCCCTGCTGATGCTTGCCGGCCAGCCGAAAGTGCGGCTCGAAGACCTGTTCCATTCGCTGTTCCGGCACGCCCGGACCTTCATCTTCGACGTGGAGGATGAACGCCTCGGCGTCGTCTTCGACAAACAGGTGCGCGCGGTCGCCGTACTTGATGGCGTTGTCGATGAGGTTGCCCATGCAACGGCGCAAGGCCAGCGGCTTGCCGTAAAACATCGACATCGCCTTGCCCTGCAGCGTGACACGCCCTGCCCCGTGCGGCGCCAGATAGGGTTCGATCAGGCAATGCAGTGCATGGTTGAGATCGACCGGTTCGATGTTCTCGTGAATGTCAGTGTCCTTCACGCATTGCAGCGCGCCTTTGACCAACAGCTCCAGCTCGTCCAGATCGCGGGTGAATTTGGCCTGCATCTGCTCGTCTTCGAGCAATTCGACCCGCAGTCGCAACCGGGTGATAGGCGTGCGCAAGTCATGGGAAATGGCGCTGAACAACTGGCCACGCTCGGTCAGGTAACGACTGATGCGGTCACGCATGGTGTTGAAGGCTCGGGTGACTTCCACCACCTCACTGCCGCCACCTTCGACTACCGGCTCGACGTCGGCACCCAGCGACAAATCGCGCGCGGCATGGGCCAGACGCTTCAGCGGGCCGCTTTGCCAGTGCACCAGCAGGCCGATAAAGAGCAGCAGGAACAGGCTTGTCAGTGCGATAAACCAGACCTGCTGCGACGGCAGGCCTTCAGACTCAAGCATGGTGTAGGGCTCGGGCAGCAAAGACGCGATGTACAGCCATTCTCCCGGCGACAGCTCGATCTGCGTCACCAGCACAGGGGGGTTCACGGGTTCGAGGGTAAGCGCGTAATGAGCCCACGACCGTGGCAGCTCGTCGAGTCTCAGGCCGCTGTTGAAAATACGCAGGTCTTCGGGCCGCACGAACCTGACCAGGATATCCGGGTCGGCGCCCAGGTTCTGCCGCAGGACCTGCCCTACCACATCGATCACTGCGGTCTTGCGAGCGGTGGGTTCGAGCACCTGCATTTCCAGGGGCCGGTCGTTGAGCGAGACGAAAAAGCGGGTACCGCCCATGCTGCGAAGCTGATCAAGCACCAGCGGGCGGAAGGCAACGGGCAGCGAGCGGAAGTAACTGACACTGGCAGCCATGGAGAACCCCAGGCTGCGCGCACTGGTGACCAGGCCTTCCATCTGCGTGGCGCGTAACTGCGACAGCCAGATCAGGCTGGACAGCGTCTGCGCCATCAGCACGGCAAGCAAGGTCAGCAACAACATGCGCCCCAGCAAGGAACGCGGTACCGGCAAGCGGCGCTTCTTGTCGGTCACGATCAAGGGTTAATAACCGTTACCGGCTTGCGGCAGCACATTGGCTGCCAACAGATAACCGCTGCCTCGTACGGTACGGATCAATCGCGGCGCCTTGCCAGTGTCTCGCAACCGCTGACGCAGCCGACTGACGGCCATGTCCACGATGCGCTCCAGCGGCATCAGCTCGCGGCCGCGGGTGGCATTGCCGATAGTGTCGCGATCAAGGATTTGCTGGGGGTTGTCGAGGAAGAGCTTGAGCAGCGCAAAGTCGGCGCCGGACAGAATCACTTCTTCACCATCGTTGTGAAACAGTCGATGACTGACCATGTCCAGTCGCCATTCATCGAACACCAGGACCTCGCCGCCGCTGCGTTCCTGACCGAACTGGGCGCGACGCAACAAGGCCTTGATGCGAGCCTGGAGTTCACGCGGGCTGAAGGGTTTGGCCATGTAGTCATCAGCGCCCAGTTCCAGACCTATGACGCGGTCAGCCTCGTCAGAACTGGCGGTGAGCATGATGATGGGAATGTGCGGCTGGCGCGGGTGCTGCCTGACCCAGCGACACAGGCTGAAGCCGTCTTCATCGGGCAGCATGACATCGAGGATCAGCAAGTCGCTCGCTTCCTCGTTGAATGCATGACGGAACTCTGCGCCATCGCCGACCGTGCGCACCTGAAAGCCGGAGCGGCTCAGGTAGGCTTGCAGCAACTCGCGAATCTCCTGGTCATCGTCGACCACCAGAATCGATTTACTGACAGCGTTCACGTAGGTCGTCCTTGTGGGCAATGGTTGGGTAAAGCAGTCGCAAGCCTCAAAATTACAAGCTTCAAGCTCAAAGCTCAAAGCTCACAGCCAGACGTGCGCGGTCTTCGCTTGCAGCTTGCAGCTTGCAGCTTGGAGCTTGCCGCTTGCAGCTTGGAGCTTGCCGCTTGCCGCTTGCCGCTTGCCGCTTGCCGCTTGGAGCTTGCCCCTAGCGACTCGTCGCGAATTGATCCAGCGCCACGCCGGCACCCGTCAGGCCGGGATATTCGGCCGTCACCAGCCAGACCGGCACGTCCTTGAAGTAATCCTTCATCAAGCCCTTTTCGGCGAAAGCCTTGTTGAAGCCGCTTTGCATGAAGAAATCAACAAACCGCGGGATCACGCCACCGGCAATATACACGCCGCCGCGCCCGCCCACAGTCAAAACATTGTTGCCTGCCACGCGACCGAGGAATACACAGAACTGCTCAAGGACCGCGCTGGCAACCGGATCGCCCTTGAGGGCCGCCGACGTAATGGCGGCCGGCGATTTGAGTTCGGGCTCGATGTTATCCAGCCCGCAGCTCACCTGATAGAGCAGCAACAGACCAGCGCCGCTCAGGATGGTCTCGGCGCTGACGTGTTCATGTGTGGCCATCAGACGCATCCAAAGCATCGCTTCGCGCGGCGTGCCGATGGGCAGATCCACATGGCCGCCCTCGCCGGGCACCGCAGACCAACGCGCCTCGCCGGTGCGGATCAACGTGCCGACGCCCAGGCCGGTGCCAGGCCCGATGACCACGCGGGCGCCCTGCGGATCACCCTTGCCATGGCGAATGGTCAGGTACTCGTCATCTTTCAGACGGGTCATGCCCAACGCCATGGCAGTGAAGTCGTTGACCATCAACAGGTGGTCGATTTTCAATTCGGCACAAAACGCCTGCCGATTGATCGTCCAATGGCTGTTGGTGAAGTGAAACTCGTCGCCAATCACCGGCCCCGCCACGGCCAGACAAATGGACGTGACGTCGCCGCGCTGCAATTCAAGATCTTGTAAATAGACCAACAGGGCCTTCTCGGGACTGGCGTAATCGGCCGTCGCGAACACCCTGATCGAGTGCAACTGGTCGTCTTCCCAAATGGCGAAACGCGCATTTGTGCCGCCGATATCACCCACCATCGCCAATGTCACTTGAGCGTCTCCAGATTCGAAGTAAAGGCGCTGGCGCCCTTCTCTGCCGAGCTGAAGGCCATGCGCATGAAGCCGAACAGTTCACGCCCGCTGCCCACATTGTGTGACAAGCGGCCGATCGCCGGCTCTCTGGCGGCCAATTCTGCCGGTTCGATCAGAAGTTGCAACGTTCCTTTTACGCCATCGACACGAATGAGATCCCCATCACGCACCAACGCCAGCGGTCCGCCGTCCGACGCTTCGGGGCACACGTGAATCGCGGCGGGGATTTTCCCCGAGGCACCGGACATTCGGCCGTCGGTAATGAGCGCCACTTTGAAGCCTCGATCCTGCAATACGCCAAGGAACGGCGTCATTTTGTGCAGCTCGGGCATGCCGTTGGAACGGGGGCCCTGAAAGCGCATCACCGCGACAAAATCGCATTCCAGTTCACCGGCCTTGAAGGCGTCAGCGAGATCCTGCTGGTCCTCGAACACCTTGGCGGGCGCTTCGACGATCTGATGTTCCAGGGCAACGGCGGAGACCTTCATCACGCCGCGGCCCAGGTTGCCTTCCATGACCCGCAGGCCGCCCTCGGCAGAAAACGGCCGAGCAATGGGGCGCAGAACGTTTTCGTCCAGGCTCTCGATCGGGCCGTCACGCCATACCAGCTTGCCCTCTTCCAGAAAAGGCTCCTGGGTGTAACGGCGCAGGCCGCGACCGACCACGGTGTTGACGTCTTCATGCATCAGGCCTGCATCAAGCAGCTCACGGATGAGGAACGACATGCCGCCTGCCGCCTGGAAGTGATTGATGTCCGCCTTGCCGTTCGGGTAGACGTGCGAAAGGGTCGGCACGACTTCCGACAGGTCAGCCATGTCCTGCCACGTCAGTTGAATGCCCGCGCACTGGGCAATCGCCGGCATGTGCAGCGTGTGGTTGGTGGAACCGCCGGTCGCGTGCAGGGCAACAATCGAGTTGACCAGCGAACGCTCGTCCACAATCTCTCCCAGAGGGATGAAGTCGCCGCTTTGTTTGGTCAGGCGCGTGACCTGGAACGCCGCCTCGCGGGTCAGGGCATCGCGCAGCGGCGTGTAGGGATTGACGAAAGAGGCACCCGGAAGATGCAGCCCCATGACCTCCATCAGCAACTGGTTGGTGTTCGCCGTGCCGTAAAAGGTGCAGGTGCCCGGGCCGTGATAGGACTTCATCTCAGAGTCCAGCAGCTCTTCGCGGGTCGCCTTGCCTTCAGCGTAACGCTGACGCACGTCGGCTTTCTCCTTGTTGGATATGCCCGACACCATCGGCCCGCCCGGCACAAAAATGGTCGGCAGATGACCGAAGCGCAGCGACCCCATCAACAGGCCGGGCACAATCTTGTCGCAGATGCCCAGCATCAGCGCACCGTCGAACATGTTGTGGGAAAGCGCCACTGCCGTTGCCATCGCAATGACTTCTCGACTGGCGATACTCAGCTCCATGCCCGGCTCGCCCTGGGTGACGCCGTCACACATGGCCGGAACGCCACCGGCAAACTGGCCAACCGAGCCTATTTCGCGGAGGGCCTTTTTGATCTGTTCGGGAAAATGTTCGTACGGCTGATGCGCCGAGAGCATGTCGTTGTAGGAGGACACGATGGCGATGTTGGCCGCGTTCATCATGCGCAGGCTGTTCTTGTCTTCGGGACCACATGCCGCCACGCCGTGGGCGAAGTTGGCACATTGCAATTTGCCGCGCATCGGCCCGTCGCTCGCCGCACCCCGGATCAGTTGCAGGTAGCGTTGACGGGTTTCACGGCTGCGTTCAATCAGCCGTTCGGTTACCTCAAGGACGCGGGGATGCATGTCATGAACTCCAGGCTAGCGGATGTGGTCACCCGTTCAGGCGCTTTCACACGGCGGCGATCATCGCGAGGCTCAGACACGAGCGTCGGCAAGCGCTTGATTTTCAGCCAGTTGTGACGGCTAGACGAGTTTCTATTTGTAGATAAACCAAAATACTGCCACTAAAAGGGGTTGTTTTCTATTTTTATGAGAATAATCTTGTAATTCCAACAACAAATTCTTGAGGACGGGTGTATGACTCTCCGCATCGCAATCAATGGCTTTGGCCGCATCGGCCGCAACGTCCTACGCGCACTCTATACCCAAGGCTACCGTCAAGACCTGCAAGTCGTCGCCATCAACGATCTGGGCGACAGCGAGATCAACGCCCATCTTCTGAAATTCGATACCGTGCACGGTCCGTTCGACGGCACCGTCGAGCACGATGATCACAGCTTGACTGTCAACGGTGACCGCATCGCCGTCAGCGCCATTCGCAACCCCGCCGAGCTACCGTGGAAATCCCTGGACATCGACGTGGTGTTTGAATGCACCGGCCTGTTCACGGATCGCACCAAGGCTGCTGCACATATCACTGCCGGAGCCAAGAAAGTCATTATCTCGGCCCCGGCCAAAGGCGCCGACGCGACCATCGTCTACGGCGTTAACCATGACGTGCTGCGTCAGTCGCATCAGGTCATCTCCAATGCGTCATGCACCACCAACTGCCTGGCTCCGGTGGCGCAGGTGTTGAACCGTGAACTGGGCATCGAAAGCGGTTTGATGACCACCATCCATGCCTACACCAATGACCAAAACCTCATCGACGTTTACCACACCGACCCATACCGGGCTCGCTCGGCCACCCAGTCGATGATTCCGAGCAAGACAGGCGCTGCCGAAGCCGTTGGCCTGGTATTGCCGGAACTGGCGGGCAAGCTGACCGGTATGGCGGTTCGCGTGCCGGTGATCAACGTGTCACTGGTCGACCTGACGATTCAGCTCAAGCGCGATGCGACGGCCGAAGAAGTGAACGCGATCATGAAAGAGGCCGCGCAGCACTCGAAAATCCTCGGCTACAACACCCTGCCGCTGGTCTCCCATGATTTCAATCACAACCCGCTGTCGTCCATCTTCGATGCCAACCACACCAAGGTCAGCGGTCGCCTGCTGAAAGTACTGGCCTGGTATGACAACGAATGGGGTTTCTCCAACCGCATGCTCGACAACTGCCTTGCGCTGATGAATGCCGAGTAAGCAGGTGACGCCTGTTTCGCAGGGCAGCGCCTGGTCGTGACGTCGATGTCTAAACCGCTGTACGTCAGCGGTTTAGGCCGATTCATTCACGCGACAGCGTATTGTTCTATTGAGGCCGACAGCGAACTCCCGGCGCTTACAATTCTTGCCGACCACGGCCTTGACCTGACCTACAGATGAGAAGCATTATCATCTGCTAACTTTTGGTCGAGCGCTTCCGTGACTCAGTCGCATTTCAATACTGTTTTCCTGGCCCGCCGAACCATTCTGCTGCGCACCCTTCAGCGCATGGTCCGCAGCCACACGACTGCCGAAGATCTGCTCCAGGAAACCTACCTTCGTGTGGCTCGCGCGCTGGCCGAGCGAGCAATCGAGCACCTCGAACCCTTTGTATTTCAAACGGCCCGTAACCTGGCGCTGGATTTTCTACGTGCCCAGCGCATTCATGCCCGAACCCTGGTCGACGATGCACCGGTGAGCGACATCCATAACGTGGTTGCTCCAAATGGCGCTCTGGACGACGCGGCCCACGCCAACCGCTTGCTCGAAGGCCTCAACGCGAGCCTGGAAACCCTCACGCCAAGGCAACAAAGCATCTTCACGCTGAGTCGGCTCCACGGCGCGAGCTATCTGGAGATTGCAGAGCAGTTGGGCGTTTCCACCAGCACCGTGCAGAAAGAACTCAAGCTGGTCATGGCGCTTTGTCTCAGTGTGGCCGCGCGTCTGGATCACTGATCCCGCCGTCAAAATCGTCAGCCCTGTGTTGCTGACGCTACACTGCCGCCAAAATCGTCGCCCCGAGGACGCTTCTTGAAGCCACCACAATCAAACCGCCACCCTCAGGCCGAAGCCTCTCACCCTGCCGATGCGATGGATCAGGCGCTGACCTGGCTGATTGAGCTGGAGGTGGCCGATGCCGAGCAGCACGCGCGTTTTGAGGCCTGGCTCGACGCAGATCCCGCGAATCGTGGTGCCTTTGCAAAAGCCAGGGCGGTGTGGCATTCGCAGCCGGTGCTCGACGCCGCGAAGATGCTATCTGCTCCTGAAAAATCAGGCGTGCCGGCACGCAGTCGCAAGACCTGGCTGCCTGTGGCGACGGCCGCGTTGGTACTCCTCGGCGTGTTCTTGTTCAGCGACCTGCCCTTGCGCGTTCGGGCCGATCATCTGACGGTCGCAGGCGAACGGCAGCACTTGGCGCTCACAAACGGTTCGAAGGTGCTACTCAATACCCGATCGGCGTTATCCAGCGCACCTGGCAACGGCGTTCTGCTGGCGCGCCTGCTGCAAGGCGAAGCGTTTTTCGACGTGCCTGACAGCAAGAGCATGCCGCTGGAAGTGCAAGCCGGCCCTGCACGTATGCACGGAGCAGGCACAGCATTTGCCGTGCGCTATCTGGATGGAGTCGCGCAGATTCAAGTCCAGCGCGGCGACGTAAGGGTGCAGGCGATGCGCGGCGATGCCGACGTAAATCTGGTTGCCGGAGACAGCCTTCGCGTCGGCCCCGAAGGTTTCGGGTTGCCGGAGAAGTCCGACCAACGCAAAAGCCTGGCGTGGGTGCAGGGCCGGCTAATCGTCGAAAACTGCCCACTGGCCGAGGTGCTGACCGAGTTGCGGCGCTATTACCCCGGCTGGATCATCAGCACCAACCGTTCGCTCGACCGGGTAGCCGTGACCGGTAATTACCGGTTGGACAGCCCTCTGGACATCGTTCGCTCACTGGCGCATATCACTTCCGCCCACCTGCACGAGCTTCCGGCACTGCTGATTCTGAACTGAGCAAAACTATTTTTACGCGATAGCGACCCGCCGTACGTCTAGTCATAGCCAATGCAACTGATTCTTATTTGAATCATTCCGCAACACCTAAGACGACCCGCACGCCAGGGAGCGCTATACATGCTGTCCACGTTCAATGCCACCCCACCCGTCTCAACCAGACCCGCTCGCCATCTCGGTCTTTCGCTGCTGACGCTGGCTATTTTCAGCGCGGTGATGCACACCCCAAACATCGTCGCCGCCGAGCAACTGGAGCGCGTGGCGGGCAGCTATTCATTTGCGATCAAGCAACAGCCCCTGGCCTCTGCGCTGAACGAGTTCAGCCAGACCACCGGTTGGCAGGTGGGGCTATCGGCGGAGTTGGCAGACAACATCACCTCGCCCTCCGTCAGCGGCACCCTTTCCCCGAAGCAGGCGCTTGAGCGCTTACTGGCCGGCAGTCACCTGAGTTACCGGAACCTGAGTGCCGACAGCGTGGTTTTGGAGCCGCGTGCGGATGGCGCGCTGGCACTGGCGCAAATCACGGTCAGCGCCACCCGTCAGGCGCAATCAGTCGATTCGGTGCCCAGTACGGTGACGGTGCAGGACCGTGCGGCGCTGGATCGGCGAAACGTCAATACGATCCGTGATCTGGCACGCGACGAGCCTGGCGTTTCCGTGGGCGGCGCCGGCCAGCGAGCAGGCACCAGCGGTTACAACATTCGCGGCATCGACGGGGACCGAATCCTGACTCAGGTGGACGGCGTAGAAGTGCCGGACAACTTTTTCCAGGGCCCGTTTGCCAACACCCATCGCAACTACGTGGACCCGGAGGTCATCAAGCGCGTCGAGATCCTGCGCGGCCCTGCATCGGCGCTGTACGGAAGCAGCGCCATTGGCGGTGCTGTGAGCTATTACACGCTTGATCCGGAGGACATCATCAAGCCGGGCAACGATGTTGGCGCTCGCCTGAAAACCGGTTACAGCTCGGCGGATAACAGCTGGCTGAATTCATCCACAGTGGCCGGACGCGCAGGCGATTTTGATGCGTTGCTGCACGTCAGTCAGCGTAACGGGCGGGAGACCGAGTCATATGGCGAGCATGGCGGCACCGGGCTGGCGCGCACCGCGGCCAACCCCGAGGACGCCCGCGCAACCAATGTGCTGGGCAAGCTGGGCTGGAACTACGGCGAAACCGACCGCCTTGCTTTCACCTACGAGAAGTACAAGGACGATACCCACACCGACCAGAAAAGCGTCGTGGGCGGGCCTTTCGGCGGTGGTCGAGCCATGGGCATGTACCGAAGCCGTGGGGGCAACGACGTCGTCACCCGCGAACGTTTCGGGCTGGAGAACAGCTTCGCTCTGGACACGCTGTTGGCCGACAACGCCCGGTGGAGCCTGAATTACCAGATCGCCAAGACTGATCAAACTACGCTGGAGAGATATTTACCCAGCAACCCACGGACCGGTTCGGTTCTGCGCGATGTCTGGCGAACCCGAGACACGCGCTACAAGGAGCGTCAGTGGATCCTCGACGCGCAGCTGGATAAGGCGTTCGACATCGGCGACACCCAACACCTGCTGACTTACGGAACCACCCTCAAGCAGCAGAAAGTGACGGGCGAGCGCAGCGGCGCCGGCACCTGCGCAGCGGTATCGGGTTCATGCACTGTCATCGGCTCGCCGTCAGCGGCCGATCGCCTGAACAGGACCAACGATTTCCCGAACCCGACCATCACCACCTACGCCCTGTTCGCCCAGGACGAGATCAAATGGGGCGACTGGACATTCATGCCTGGCGCGCGTTACGACTACACCGCCCTCGACCCGCACGCGACGGTTGAGTTTCTTCAGCCGTTTAAGTTGACCAGCAACGGCCAATTCGACGACAGCACCAAAAAATGGCATCGCCTGTCACCCAAACTGGGGCTGACCTATGCCATTTCCGATGCCTACACCTGGTACGGCCAGTACGCCGAAGGCTTCCGCACGCCGAGCGCCAAAGCGCTGTATGGCCGGTTTGAGAACACAGCAGCGGGCTATCTCGTGGCGCCCAACCCCGACCTCGAACCGGAGAAGAGCAACAGCTACGAAACCGGCCTGCGCGGGCATTTCGACGAAGGCACGTTTGATCTCGCCGTGTTCTACAACAAGTACCGCAATTTCATAAATGAGGACGCGATCATCCCGGCGACGTCTACTTCGATGACGTTCCAGTCCAACAACATCAAGCACGCCACGATCAAGGGTGTCGAGCTCAAGGGTCGTCTGAACCTGGACAGCTTCGGCGCGCCTGCAGGCCTCTATACCCGAGGCTCGCTGGCATACCTGTACGGCCGTAACGACGACACAGGCCAGCCGATCAACAGCATCAATCCACTGACCGGTGTGTTTGGCCTGGGTTATGACCAGGACAGTTACGGCGGCCTGCTGAACTGGACGCTGGTGAAACGCAAAACGCGGGTGGACAGCAGCAATTACCACGCCCCGGATGGGTCAACCCCGTTCAAGACGCCGGGCTTCGGCCTCGTCGACCTTACCGGCTATTACAACGTCACCCAGGACGTCACGGTCAGTGGCGGTCTGTACAACCTTGCGGACAAAAAATACTGGCAGTGGGATGACGTTCGCGGCTACGACAGCACCGGCGAAGCGGGCGCCACGGCCCCTGCCAATCTTGATCGCCTGACGCAGCCAGGCCGCAACTTCGCCGTCAATGTGGTGTGGGCCATCTGATCGTCCCCGGTCGTCGGAGCGGTTTTTTTACGCTCCGACGACGCTCGTTCGTCTCGTCAACAAGCGCCCCGCCCACAAGGAAGAACACATGACCACCGAAGCCATTCGCCGCTCGCAACGACTCAACCAGATCACCCACGCGCCTCATGAACAACTGGACAAGGCCGTCAAAGCCCACGCGCCGTTTGAAACACTGGCGAGCTATTGCCGATTCCTCACTGCTCAGTATCTGTTTCAGGCAGAGCTGAAAACCTTGTACACCCAGCCGTTATTGATCGAGCTGATGACCGACCTCCCCGAGCGCTGTCGCGCCGAACAGGCGAAAGCGGACCTGCAAGACCTCAAGGCCTCCATTCCCGATCCGGTCACTGGCGGCGTCGATGCACCGAGCCTTGCGGAAGCCCTCGGCTGGCTGTTCGTTTCGGAAGGCTCGAAGCTGGGTGCAGCATTTCTGATCAAGCGTGCCGTGGCGCTGAACCTGAGCGACACATTCGGGGCGCGGCATCTGGGCGAACCCGCAGGAGGTCGGGCGGAGGGATGGAAACGTTTTGTCAGGATCATTGACGACCTGCCGCTGACCCCCGAACAGGAACATGAAATCGACCGGGGCGCGGTGGCGGCCTTCGAGCGTTTCAACGCGCTGCTGCAGCACGTCTATGCTCCGACCGCTGAAACCGAACCCGCCTGACACCGGGCCTTTTGCGTTCGGCACTGATAAGCTGAGCGCCTTTGCGGGACATCAAAGCCCCGCAACACCTGCTTACTCTGCATTACCGAGACCATGACCAGTATTCCACCCGGCAGCAAACTGTCCCGCATCCTGTTTGGCATCCTTGCTTACGTCAGCCTGACGATCGGCATCGTCGCGATTTTCATCCCGGGCCTGCCCACCACCGAGTTCATTCTGCTCGCGGCATGGGCAGCCACTCGAAGCTCGCCGCGCTTGAGCGCCTGGCTTGAAAACCATCGTGTGTTCGGCCCGATGCTGAGTAATTGGCGCAACGGCAAAATGATCGCCCGCAAGGCCAAGATCAGCGCGACAGTGACGATGCTGCTCTGCGCGGTCATGATGCTGGTGCTGCTAAAGCACAACTGGTGGATCTACTTCGCGGTGGCCGGCATGGTGCTGGTCAACGTGTGGATATGGTCGCGGCCGGAACCATCGCGGCTCCAGCCGGAAAGTAAACTGTAGGACCGGCTTCAGCCGGGAATAGGCAGGTTGAACACCCCCAGCTCCGGGGCGTGAGTCTGACGCCTTCCCGGCTAAAGCCGGTCCCACAAACCTCGCGCCGCAGGTGAACCCGGGGAAGGCATGGGGGTCTGTCCTCATACCGCCCACCACTTTCACGGAGCCACTGCCATGTTCGAGCCAGGTCATCTGCACATCACCCGCGCGGCCCTGCAACCCGACGAGGTCGGCTACGATCTTCACATTCGCTATCAGGTCAGCCAGACAGACTCAGGTCCGGGCATGCAGTTCACCCTGGAAGGCGACGTCAACGGCCAGGCGGTCAGTGAGACCTTTGACCTGCCCAAGGACAAGGCCTACAACTTCGCCAGCGAGGCGTCTCGCCGCCTCGAAAAGCATGGCCTGCCAAAAACCACCGACCTGCACGCGATGCACGGCGAGTACGATCAGATGTTCGAGGACATCCGCCACAAGCTCGGCATGAAATCCGGTGATCCGGTCAAACCAGAGCATCTGCAGTAATCTGCCCCGGCTGGCAAAGTGACGGTGGGGCCGCGATTGGTACGGGGATTACTGGCATAATCGCTGCCCTCATTCCCGCGAATCTTTTCCCTGCTCATGCGTATTCACGTCACGTTCATTGACCGCGTCGGCATCACTCAAGAAGTGCTGGCCATCCTCGGCGCGCGCAACCTGAACCTCGACGCCGTGGAAATGGTGCCGCCCAACGTCTACATCGACGCCCCGACGTTGAGCCATGAGGTGCTCGAAGAACTCAAGGATCGGCTATTTAGGGTGCGCGGCGTGGAGGCCATTACGGTCGTCGATATTCTGCCCGGACAGCGCCGACACCTGCAGCTCGACGCCCTGCTCGCAGCGATGACCGACCCGGTGCTCGCGCTGGACAGTGCCGGCCACGTGTTGCTGGCCAACCCCGCACTGGTCGCACTGTGTGGCCGCGAACCGACGGGCGAGCCAGTCGGTGAGCTGTTTTCTGATACGGGCCTGCAGTCGGCGCTGCTGGAAAACGGCTTTCGTCTGCCCTTGCGTGAGGTCACGCTCAATGGCGAGGCCCTGCTGCTGGACGCGACCCCCATCACTGACGCGGGCGCGTTGCTCACCCTCTATTTGCCGAGCCGGATTGGCGAACGCCTGTCGGCGCTGCATCACGATCACGCTGAAGGCTTTGACGCACTGCTGGGCGATTCCGCGCCCATCCGAACCCTCAAGGCACGTGCACAGCGGGTCGCAGCATTGGATGCGCCGCTTTTGATCCAAGGTGAAACCGGCACCGGTAAAGAGCTGGTTGCACGCGCCTGCCATGCGGTCAGCGCTCGCAACGGAGCGCCTTTTCTTGCGCTGAACTGCGCAGCGCTGCCGGAAAATCTCGCCGAAAGCGAACTGTTTGGCTATGCCCCTGGCGCATTCACGGGCGCCCAGCGAGGCGGCAAGCCGGGCCTGATGGAGCTCGCCAACAAGGGCACGGTGTTTCTCGACGAGATCGGTGAAATGTCGCCTTACCTTCAGGCAAAGTTGCTGCGCTTCCTCAATGACGGCAGTTTTCGGCGGGTCGGCGGCGACAGGGAAGTGCAGGTCAATGTGCGCATTCTCAGCGCCACGCACCGTGACCTGGAGAAGATGGTCGCCGAGGGCACCTTTCGCGAAGACCTGTTTTATCGCCTCAATGTGCTGAACCTGGAAGTGCCTCCTTTACGCGAGCGTGGCCAGGACATTCTGATGCTGGCGCGCAATTTCATGGAGCAGGCCTGCGCGCAGATCCAGCGCCCCGTCTGCCGCCTGGCACCTGCTACCTACCCTGCCCTGCTTGGAAATCGCTGGCCGGGCAATGTTCGGCAGCTGCAAAACGTTATCTTCCGCGCCGCAGCGATCAGCGATAGCTCACTGGTGGACATCGGTGACCTCGACATCGCCGGCACGTCTGTGGCCAAAGGCGTCGAAGGCGAAGTCGAAAGCCTTGAGGCGGCGGTCGAGCAGTTTGAGAAAACGCTGCTTGAGAAGCTGTACAGCCAATACCCCTCTACCCGCCAGCTGGCGGTGCGGTTGCAGACATCCCACACCGCGATCGCTCATCGCCTGCGAAAATACGGTATTTCCGGCAAAGGTTAAGACGTGGGGATCACAAGTACTGCCCAGGCTTCGCCGACATCTCAACCCGCGCGGCAGTCGATGCAAACCTGTAGGAGCCGGCTTGCTGGCGAATCGGTCGTGCCAAATACCTAGGTGATAGCGATCAGAATGCGTTCGCCAGCAAGCCGGCTCCTACAATCGGCGGTCAGGGGTCAGGGGTCAGAGATTAGCAAACCTCGTTGGCACGATATCGAAACAGCGTAACGAATCCATTCCGACACGGCCAAGCCAGCACGCGCAGGGCCGTAATTTAGCTAATGGCTTAAACACGCATCTCCCGCGTAATGTTTTCGTTCCAGCGCCTTGCAGGCGGGCAATCAGCGGGATCGCTGCAGCCCCCTGTTCGCTGGAGCTTCCCCACCTTGGCCGCAAACTTGCTATGCACTCCCCCATCACGCTCGGGCATAACGGGCGATTTACCATCTGGGGAGATTTCATGAGCGAGTTGCGTTTTACCGAAGACCACGAGTGGCTGCGCGCCGAAACCGACGGCAGCGTCACGGTCGGCATCACCGCATTCGCGCAGGACGCGTTGGGCGATGTGGTTTTCGTGCAACTGCCGGAGCTGCAGTCCTACGATAAAGGTGCAGAAGCGGCGACCGTCGAGTCGGTTAAAGCAGCCAGCGGCGTCTACATGCCGCTCGATGGCGAGATCGTGGAAACCAACCCCGCACTGGATGCCAGCCCTGAACTGGTCAACGAAGACCCGCTGGGCCAAGGCTGGTTCTTCCGCTTTATTCCCTCCAATCCCGATGCAGTCGGCCAGTTGCTGACTCAAGACGCCTATGATCGTCTGATCAAAGCCAACGCCGAAGCCTGAGGAGCGCGCAATGACTGACCGTACCGAATTGAGCACCGCCAACGAGTTCATCGCCCGCCACATCGGCCCGCGCGCCGCTGACGAAAAGGCCATGCTGACCACGCTGGGCTACGACTCCATTGACGCGCTGACCGCCAGCGTCATTCCTGAATCCATCAAAGGCACCAGCGTGCTAGGCCTGTCCGCCGGCCAGAGCGAGGCCGATGCACTGGCTGATATCAAAGCCATTGCCGCCAAGAACAAGCTGTTCAAAACCTACATTGGCCAGGGTTACTACAACACCCAAACGCCGGCACCGATCCTGCGCAACCTGCTGGAAAATCCGGCGTGGTACACCGCTTACACGCCCTATCAGCCAGAGATCTCCCAAGGTCGCCTTGAGTCGCTGCTGAATTTCCAGACGCTGATCAGCGACCTCACCGGCCTGCCGATCGCCAATGCCTCGCTGCTTGACGAAGCCACTGCCGCCGCTGAAGCGATGACCTTCTGCAAACGCCTGAGCAAGAACAAAAGCAGCAATAAATTCTTTGCCTCCGCTCACTGCCACCCGCAAACCCTCGACGTGCTGCAAACCCGCGCCGAGCCGCTGGGCATTGAAGTGGTCGTCGCAGACGAGTTGCAACTGGCCGACGTCAGCGAGTTCTTCGGCGCGCTGCTGCAATACCCTGCCAGTAATGGCGACGTGTTCGATTATCGCGAGCTGGTCGAGCGCTTCCATGCCGCCAATGCCCTGGTGGCCGTAGCAGCCGACCTGCTGGCCCTGACCCTGCTCACCCCGCCCGGCGAGTTCGGCGCAGACGTAGCGATTGGCAGCGCGCAGCGCTTCGGTGTGCCGTTGGGTTTCGGCGGCCCGCACGCCGCGTACTTCTCCACCCGCGACGCCTACAAGCGTGACATGCCTGGCCGACTGGTCGGTGTGTCCATCGACCGCTTCGGCAAGACCGCCCTGCGTCTGGCCATGCAGACCCGCGAGCAACACATCCGTCGCGAGAAGGCCACCAGCAATATCTGCACCGCGCAGGTTCTGCTCGCCAACATCGCCAGCATGTACGCCGTTTACCACGGCCCGCGCGGCCTGACCCGCATCGCCAACCGCGTGCATCATCTGACCGCAATCCTGGCCAAGGGCCTGAGCCAATTGGGCGTAAACGCGGAGCAGTCGTTCTTCTTCGACAGCATCACCCTGAACACCGGCGCCAGGACGACTGACTTGCACGCCAAGGCCCGCGGACAGGAAATCAACCTGCGTGAAGTAGACGGCCAGCGCCTGGGTGTCTCGCTGGACGAAACCACAAAGCAAGCCGACGTCGAAGTGCTGTGGTCCCTCTTCGCTGCTGAAGGCCAGGCTCTGCCGGACTTCGCCGCGCTGGCAGACAGCGTCGAAGCACGCTTGCCTGCCGAGCTGAAACGCCAATCGGCGATTCTCAGCCACCCGGTATTCAACCGCTATCACTCCGAAACCGAGCTGATGCGCTACCTGCGTCGCCTGGCGGACAAGGACCTGGCACTGGACCGCACGATGATCCCGCTGGGGTCGTGCACCATGAAGCTCAACGCCGCCAGTGAAATGATTCCGGTCACCTGGGCAGAATTCGGCAATCTGCATCCGTTTGCCCCTGCCGAGCAAAGTGCGGGTTATCAGCAGCTGACCGACGAACTGGAGGCCATGCTCTGCGCCGCCACCGGTTACGACGCGATCTCCCTGCAGCCAAACGCCGGCTCCCAGGGCGAATATGCGGGTCTGCTGGCGATTCGTGCCTATCACCAGAGCCGTGGCGATGAGCGTCGCGATATCTGCCTGATCCCCTCGTCGGCACACGGTACCAACCCTGCGACCGCCAACATGGCAGGCATGCGCGTTGTGGTAACAGCATGTGATGCACGCGGCAACGTCGACATCGAGGATCTGCGCGCCAAGGCCATCGAGCACCGCGAGCACCTCGCTGCACTGATGATCACCTACCCGTCCACCCACGGCGTGTTCGAAGAAGGTATCCGCGAAATCTGCGGCATCATTCACGACAACGGCGGCCAGGTGTATATCGACGGCGCCAACATGAATGCCATGGTCGGCCTGTGCGCTCCGGGTAAGTTCGGCGGCGACGTCTCCCACCTCAATCTGCACAAAACCTTTTGCATCCCCCACGGTGGTGGCGGCCCGGGCGTTGGCCCGATTGGCGTGAAATCCCACCTGGCGCCGTTCATGCCGGGTCACGCACGTATGGAGCGCAAGGAGGGTGCAGTCTGTGCAGCCCCGTTCGGCAGCGCGAGCATCTTGCCGATCACCTGGATGTACATCCGCATGATGGGCGGCGAAGGTCTCAAGCGCGCTTCGCAGCTGGCGATTCTCAACGCCAACTACATCTCCCGTCGCCTGGAAGAGCACTACCCCGTGCTTTACACCGGCAGCAACGGCCTGGTCGCGCACGAATGCATCCTCGACCTGCGCCCGCTCAAGGAAACCAGTGGCATTAGCGTAGATGACGTCGCCAAACGCCTGATCGACTTCGGCTTCCACGCGCCGACCATGTCCTTCCCGGTTGCCGGCACGTTGATGATCGAGCCGACCGAGAGCGAATCCAAAGAGGAACTGGACCGCTTCTGTGACGCGATGATCAAGATTCGCGAAGAAATCCGCGCGGTGGAAAGCGGCGCCCTGGACAAGGACGACAACCCGCTGAAAAACGCACCGCACACCGCCGCTGAACTGGTGGGCGAGTGGAGCCATCCGTACAGCCGCGAGCAGGCCGTATACCCGGTCGCCTCGTTGATCGAAGGCAAATACTGGCCACCGGTCGGTCGCGTCGACAACGTCTTCGGCGACCGCAACCTGGTTTGCGCCTGCCCGTCGATCGAAGACTACGCTTAACCCAGCCGCGAGCTTCAAGCCGCAAGCTACAAGTGAAAGCCGATCAGCTTTTACTTGCGGCTTGCAGCTTGCTGCTTGTTACGGCTTCACTTCCCGGAACCCCATCATGTCCCTGAGCGTGTTTGACCTGTTCAAGATCGGCATTGGACCGTCCAGTTCCCACACCGTTGGCCCCATGCGGGCTGCGGCGCGCTTCGTCGAGGGCTTGCAGCGCGACGCCCTGCTCGAGACCATCGTCTGCGTAAAGGTCGAGCTTTACGGCTCTCTCGGCGCCACCGGCAAGGGCCACGGCAGCGACAAGGCGGTCTTGCTCGGCCTTGAGGGCGAGCATCCTGACACCGTCGACACCGAAACCGTAGCAGCACGCCTGCAACACATCCGCAGTAACGAACGCCTGAATCTGCTGGGCAAACACAGCATCGAGTTCATCGAAAAACATCACCTGGCGATGATTCGCAAGCCGTTGGCCTACCATCCGAACGGCATGATCTTCCGTGCCTTCGATGCCTCGGGTCTGCAAGTGCGCAGCCGCGAGTACTACTCGGTCGGCGGCGGCTTTGTCGTGGATGAGGATGCTGCAGGCGCCGACCGCATCGTCGAAGACCAGACGCAGCTGCTTTACCCTTTCAAGACCGCCAGAGACTTGATGGCGCATTGCACGGCGAGCGGTCTTTCCATCAGCCAGGTGATGCTGGCCAACGAAGCCGCGTGGCGTCCCGAAGCAGAGACCCGTCAAGGCCTGTTGCGCATCTGGCAGGTTATGCAGGATTGCGTTGAAGCGGGTTGCCGCAACGAGGGGATTTTGCCGGGCGGCCTTAAGGTCAAGCGGCGGGCGGCAGCCCTGCATCGCCAACTGTGCAAAAACCCGGAAGCGGCGTTGCGTGATGCGCTGTCGGTACTCGATTGGGTCAACCTGTACGCACTGGCCGTCAACGAAGAAAACGCCAACGGCGGCCGCGTGGTAACCGCGCCCACCAACGGCGCCGCCGGGATCATTCCGGCCGTGCTGCATTACTACATGCGCTTTATTACCGGAGCCAATGAGGACGGCGTCGTTCGGTTCCTCCTCACGGCTGCCGCCATCGGTATTTTGTACAAGGAAAATGCGTCGATCTCGGGCGCTGAAGTCGGCTGCCAGGGCGAAGTCGGGGTCGCTTGCTCCATGGCCGCTGGTGCGCTGTGTGAGGTCTTGGGTGGCAACGTGCAGCAGGTGGAAAACGCCGCCGAAATCGGCATGGAACACAACCTTGGCCTGACCTGCGACCCGATCGGCGGGTTGGTTCAGGTGCCATGCATCGAGCGCAACGCGATGGGTTCGGTGAAGGCCATCAATGCGGTGCGCATGGCGTTGCGCGGCGACGGTCAGCATTTTGTCTCGCTCGACAAGGTGATCCGCACCATGCGCCAGACCGGCGCAGACATGAAAAGCAAATACAAGGAAACAGCCCGTGGCGGCCTGGCCGTGAACATCATCGAGTGCTGATTCAACCCTACAGTCAGAGCGCTCCCTGCCTGCGCGGGGAGCCGGAATCGCTTCCAAGGAATAGCCCATGACCACCGAATTGTTGAAAACCCCGCTTAACGCCTTGCACCGTGAACTCGGCGCGAAGATGGTTGAATTTGCCGGGTACGACATGCCCGTCCAGTACCCTGCCGGCGTCATGAAAGAACATCTGCATACCCGCGCCCAAGCGGGCCTGTTCGACGTTTCGCACATGGGGCAAATCCTTTTGAGCGGACCCGGTGCAGCAGCAGCGCTGGAAACTTTGGTGCCGGTGGACATCATCGACTTGCCGGTCGGCATGCAGCGCTATGCCATGTTTACCAACGAGAACGGCGGCATCCTCGACGACCTGATGGTGGCCAACCTGGGCGACGATCAGCTCATGCTGGTGGTTAACGCTGCTTGCAAGAACGATGATCTGGCTCATTTGCAGCAGCACATCGGCAGCCATTGCACCATCACCCCGCTGTTCGAGGAGCGTGCGTTGCTCGCGCTGCAAGGCCCACAGGCTGTAACCGCTCTGTCCCGACTGGCGCCGGACGTCGCGAAGATGACCTTCATGCAGTACACCTCGACGCAGATTGATGGCATCGACTGCTATATCAGCCGCTCGGGGTACACCGGAGAAGACGGTTACGAGATTTCGGTGCCGGCGGACCACGCTGAAGCGTTGGCGCGCCGGCTGCTGGCAGAGCCCGAAGTCGCCCCCATCGGCCTTGGCGCGCGCGACTCGTTGCGCCTTGAAGCCGGGTTGTGCCTCTACGGTCATGACATGGACACCGGCAGCACCCCGATCGAGGCCAGCCTGCTGTGGGCCATCTCCAAGGTACGGCGTGCAGACGGCGCCCGCGCAGAAGGCTTCCCCGGCGCTGACCGGATTTTCGCCCAGCACCAAAGCGGTGCGGCGCGAAAGCGCGTAGGCCTGTTGCCTCAGGAGCGTACGCCTGTGCGCGAGGGCGCGGAAATAGTCGACGCCGACGGAGCAGCCATTGGAACAGTCTGCAGCGGCGGCTTCGGCCCGACACTGAGCGCGCCATTGGCTATGGGTTACGTCGACGTCAAGTTTGCCACGCTGGATACGCCTGTCTGGGCGATCGTGCGAGGCAAGAAAGTTCCGATGCTTGTCGCTAAAATGCCTTTCGTTGCGCCACGTTACTTCCGCGGCTGAAGGAAGTTATCAACACATTGCGGCACCGCAACAGTGCATGGAACTGTACGGTTGCCGCAGTATGGCGCCAGGCTTTATAACAATGGAACTGTCAAAATATTGAACTTCAGAAAGACAGAAAACATTAAAAACTATCGATCATTCCAGCGCGGTTAATGTTTTTAAATAATGGCTTAACCCCCGTGAATACGGGCCCGAACGGGGCTTGTTTTTTCCTCGCAGGTTAGCGTAGAGTTTCTCGACTGTGTTTGCATGGGTCGCTGGGATCGTGACCCGGGCAGTAGCGCCAAAAGCAATGCTACAACCCGCTCTACGTTTCTTCTTCCTGCAACCAGCCCAGTACTCTTTCGTGTGAAAGAGACTGTCATTAATTTTATGCTCTTGGGAATAAGAAAATGTCTACACGTCAGAGCGGTACCGTTAAGTGGTTTAACGATGAAAAAGGTTTTGGTTTTATCACGCCAGAAAGCGGTCCGGATCTGTTCGTCCATTTCCGCGCGATCCAGGGCAACGGTTTCAAGAGCCTGAAAGAAGGCCAGAAAGTGACATTCGTTGCAGTGCAGGGCCAAAAAGGCATGCAGGCTGACGAAGTCCAAGCGGAAGCCTGATAAGCCCACGCAAAAAGCCCCTGATGGCCAACGTCAGGGGCTTTTTTATGCCTGCGATTTCGTAAACTGTGCGCTTTCGGCATCATCGAGCGCCTCCATGACCCGTCACGTATTACGCCCTAAGGGCGACTTTCCACCCGCAGGATTGGGTCGGCGCATGGCTGCGATCTGCTACGACACGCTGCTGTGTATTGCGCTGCTGATGGTGACGACGTTCATCTACAAGCTGGTGTGGATGGGCTTTGTCGGTGAAGCCGGACTGCGCCAACTCTCGGAGTCGGGCGCGCTCGACGCCGACCCGTTGCTGTCCTCGATTCTGCTGATGACGCTGTTCGGCTTTTTCGCCAGGTTCTGGACTCATTCAGGCCAGACCCTGGGCATGCAGGTTTGGGGAGTCCGCGTACAGAATCCCGATGGGACGGCGATCAGCCTGTGGCAGGCACTGCTCCGCTTCGTGGTCGCTATCGCATCGTGGCTGTGCCTCGGGCTTGGGTTTTTCTGGAGCCTGTTCGACAAGCGGAAACGCTGCTGGCACGACCTGTATTCCGAAACGCAACTGGTGCGGGTGCCCAGAACAAAGATATAGCAGCGACCCCTTCTGCACATCTTGTAGGAGCGCGTTTGCCCGCGAACGCTTTATTCCAGTCACCCTTTTATTGCTGCCCCACCCATTCGCGGGCAAGCGCGCTCCTACAAAAGGCATAAAAAAGCCGACCCCGAGGTCGGCTTTTCATCACGCAGCAGCAATCAGCCCGCGCGGCGCAACAACCAGATCCCCGCCAGCGCGCACACCCCAGCCGGCACCAGGACGGCGAACAGTGGCGAGAAGCCGAATACCAGACTCGACGGGCCCAGCAGGTCCTGAGCGATGCGGAAGGTGAAGCCCACCAGCACACCGGTGAACACACGCTGCCCCAGCGTCACCGAGCGCAGCGGCCCGAAGATGAAAGAAATGGCCATCAGCACCAGGGCGACGGTCACCAGCGGCTGGAGGATCTTGGTGTAGAACGCCAGCCAGTAACGACCGTTGTTCAGCCCCTGATCGGCCAGATAGCGGGCGTAACCGTAGAGGCCGGTCATGGACAGCGATTCAGGCGGCAGCACGACGGTACTCAGCAACTGCGGACTCAGCGCGACGTTCCAGCGCTCTTCCGGCGCCGTCACTACTTCGGTGCGGCCTTCATGGAAGACTGTCGTGGTCACGTCTTTCAGCAACCAGTAATCGGTCTTGAAGTTGGCCTGCTTGGCGAAGCTCGACGTCAACATATGGCGCTGGTCATCGAAACGGTAACGCGTCACGCCATACAGCAAGCCATTGGGCTGAACGGTGTTGATGTGGATGAACTCGTCACCCTGACGGTGCCAAAGGCCGTGCTTGGCGCTCTGCGCATCGCCAGTACCCTGGGCCAGCGAACGTGCGGCCTGCGCCTGGGCCTCGGTCACCGGTGCCACGTATTCGCCAATCAACAGGCCAGCCACCATCAATACCAGCATGGGTTTCATGACGGCCCAGACGATACGGCCGATCGATACGCCGGCTGCCCGCATGATGGTCAGTTCGCTGCTGCTGGCCAGCGCGCCGAGGCCGATCAGGCAGCCAATCAGCGCCGCCATCGGCAGCATGTCGTAAAGACGGCGCGGCGCGGTCATTACTACAAAACTGCCGGCGTCCCAGAAGGTGTAGGTGTCACTGATGTCGGCCATCTCATCAATGAATGCGAACAGCGATGCCAGGCCCAGAATGATCCCCAGTACCGCAAGAATCGCCATGAACACGCTTTTGCCGATGTACCGATCGAGCTTAACCATGAGCCACCTCCGACACGCTGCGGCGACTCGCAAGCTTCAGGCGCAGAGGCTCCCAGTAGAGCAACGCCAGTCCGATGGACAGAAACAACGCATGCACCCACCACAGGCCCAGGCCCATCGGGATCTTGCCTTTCTCAAGCGCGCCACGGGCGGCAATCAGGATGGTCAGGTAAGCCATATAAAGAAGAATCGCAGGAAGGAGCTTGAGGAACCGGCCCTGACGAGGATTGACTCGGGCGAGAGGCACGGCCATCAGCGTCACGATGAACACCAGAATCGGCAGCGAAATGCGCCACTGCAACTCGGCCTTGTTGCGCAGACTCGGCTCGCCGGTCAGCAGCTCGTTGGTCGAGATCGCGTCGCGGTCGGTGACTTCATCGCTGATGTCCGGTTTAGGGAGCAACGCGCCATAAGTGTCGTACTTGATTGCACGGTAATCCGCCTGACCGGGGTTGCCGTCGTAGCGATAGCCGTTATCCAGAATGAGGTAGCGGGTGCCGTCGGGTTTGATTTCCTGCCGGCCTTTTTCTGCGACCAGCACGGTGATGCCGTGGTCTTTCTTCTCGTCGAGCTTCTTCTCGGAGATGAACACGCCGCCCAGGTTGACGCGGTCGTCGGACATGGTTTCGGTGTAGGTCACGCGACTGCCGTCGCGCAGCAATTGGAAACGGCCCGGCACCAGCGTGTCGAATTCGGTCATCGCGTCCTGCTTGTTGATCAGCAGCTGAAACTGGGTGGCGCCTTGTGGGGCGAGGCTGAAGCTCAACCAGGCAACCAGCAGAGAAACCAGCGCGGCCGGCGCGAGGGTAATGACCAGCAGGCGTTGCTGGCTCATGCCGGTGGCGGCGAGCACGGTCATCTCGCTTTCGAGGTAGAGGCGGCCATACGCCAGAAGAATGCCGAGGAACAGGCCCAGTGGCAGGATGAGCTGCAGAAAGCCCGGCAGACGGAAGCCCATGATCAGAAACAGCACACCCGGATCAAGTGCGCCCGACGCGGCCTGAGCCAGGTATTTGATGAAGCGGCCACTCATGATGATTACCAGCAGCACAGCACTGACAGCGCTCAGGGTAACCAGCACTTCTCGGGACAGGTAACGGAAGACAATCAAACCAGACACTCCAGGGTTGTCACACGCAAGCGGCATGACAATGAAATGGATCAGCGCATGATGCGCGCGACGGCGAACCACCGAAAAAATATGCGGCATTATCCTGTGATTGGGTGTGTCTGTCACTGCGCGCGCGGGATACTTCTCTAACCGGCACAAGCGCGCACCCGCACGGGGTTGTCATCCATTGGTCAGCGGGGTCAAACTGCGGGCCTTGCCGCAGGCACGCCGGTGCGTAAGACCTCCGCGCCGCTGCCGAGCCGTGTGCTCAAGTGCGATAACTCACAGTTTATTCGGGGACCCCGACATGGAATTGGTTGTTAAAAGCGTCAGTGCAGAAACCTTGAAGACCGCCACGCTGGTGGTCGCCGTCGGTGAAGGCCGCACGCTGAGCGACACCGCAAGCAGCCTGGACACACTGAGCGGCGGCGCGATCAGCGCAGTCCTCAAGCGTGGCGACCTCTCGGGCAAAGTCGGGCAAAGCCTGCTGCTGCACAGCTTGCCCAACCTCAAAACCGAACGTGTATTGCTGGTGGGCTCGGGCAAAGAGCCTGAACTCAGCGACCGCCAGTTCCGCAAAATCATCAGCGGTGCGCTCAGCACCCTGAAGACGCTGGGTGGCGTTGATGCGGCGTTTGCTCTGGATCAATTGAACGTCAAAAACCGTGACGTCTACGGCAAGAACCGTCTGCTGGTCGAAACCCTGGCCGACGGCGAATACGTCTTCGACCGGTTCAAGAGTCAGAAGGTCGACCCTCGCGCCCTGAAAAAAGTCACCCTGCTGACCGCCAAAGCCAACGTCGCCGATGTCGAGCGCGCCGCCAGGCATGCGCAAGCCATTGCTGCCGGCATGGCCGTGACCCGTGACCTGGGCAACATGCCGCCCAACATCTGCCACCCGACCTACCTGGGCGAGCAAGCCAAAGCGATGGGCAAGGCCAACAAGGGCCTCAAGGTCGAAGTTCTTGATGAGAAAGACATCGAAAAGCTGGGCATGGGTTCGTTCCTGGCAGTCGGTCAGGGCAGCGCACAGCCGCCACGTCTGATCGTCATGCAGTACTCCAACGGCAAGAAAAGCGAAAAGCCTTACGTATTGGTCGGCAAGGGCATCACCTTTGACACTGGCGGCATCAGCCTCAAGCCAGGCCTGGGCATGGACGAGATGAAGTTCGACATGTGTGGCGCGGCCAGCGTGTTCGGGACCCTGAATGCTGTGCTGGAGCTGCAGCTGCCGATCAACCTGGTGTGCATCGTCGCGGCGGCTGAAAACATGCCGAGCGGCAACGCTACGCGCCCTGGCGACATCGTCAAGACCATGAGCGGCCAGACCGTCGAGATCCTCAACACCGACGCCGAAGGCCGTCTGGTGCTGTGCGACGCGCTGACCTACGCCGAACGTTTCAAGCCGCAGGCCGTCATCGACATCGCCACATTGACCGGCGCCTGCGTCGTTGCGCTGGGCGGTCACACGTCGGGCCTGATGGGCAACAGCGACGCGTTGATCACCCAGGTGCTGGAAGCCGGCAAGCGCGCCGACGACCGCGCCTGGCAGCTGCCGCTGTTCGATGAGTATCAGGAGCAACTGGACAGCCCGTTTGCCGACATCGCCAACATCGGCGGCCCGAAGGCCGGCACCATCACCGCAGCGTGCTTCCTCTCGCGTTTCGCCAAAGCCTATGAGTGGGCGCACCTGGACATCGCGGGCACGGCCTGGCTGAGCGGCGGCAAGGACAAGGGCGCCACAGGCCGTCCGGTGCCGCTGCTGACCCAATACCTGATCGACCGCGCCGGCGTTTAAGCCGCACCGGGCGCGCCGACCTCCCCGGCCGGCGCGTTCAGCGTTCTGGAACCTCCATGACCCAAGTCGACTTTTACATTTTGCCCAGTGCCGACCCGCTCGCGCGCCTGGACTTCGCCTGCAAACTGACGGACAAGGCATGGCGCCTTGGCCATAAGGTGTACCTGCATTGCAGCGATGCCCAACAACGCGAAGAGCTGGATGCCCGGTTGTGGCGGTTCAGGGGCGAGGCCTTCGTGCCCCATGGTTCGGTCGAGGACGATCAGGACGCTCCGGTGGCGCTGGGTATGGGCAGCGACCCCGGACAACATCAGGATCTGCTGGTCAATCTCGACCTGCGCATCCCGGAATTCTTCAAACGATTCGCGCGTGTCGCCGAGATCGTTGTAGAGGATCCAGCCATTCGCCTGGCGGCACGCGAGAGTTTTCGCTTCTACCGAGAACAGGGCTATCCTCTGCAAGATCACCGGCTGCAGCGTCTTTGAGCACATGATGGATAATTCAAAACACCTGAAAGATTCAGCGCACCTGCTGGATGACCTCGAGTCCATTCGCCAACTGCTGGGCGATGATCCGGCCCAACCGCCGCTGTTGACCGAACCTGTTCACGCCGATGAGCAAATTCCCGTGCTGTTCGATGTCGTCACCGGCCAAGTGGTAACCGCCGAAGAGCATGACGCCAGCGCCGACAACATCCCCTTGCTCACGCCCGAGCCCTCCGCGGCCTTCGTCCCGCCTGCACCTGCACCTGCACCTGCACCGGCGGAACCCGCGTCCCGCGCGGCGAGTTCCGATGCGCTGCTGCACATTGATGCCGAACTTCGCGCAGCGGCACAGCTGATCATGCAGGACGTGATCCACGACTTCGCCCCGCACATCGAGAACGAAATCAAGCGCCGTCTGGATGCGCGGATGGAACGCCTCTTGACTCAATACCAAAGCTGAGCAAGCGAGCACCAGAACTGAGTCGCCTACCGCAGGCGGCTCTCCAGCGCCGTCGAGCCGCCGTCCATGCGCTCGCCGATTACCGCCGGTAGCTTGCGGCTGACCTGAAAAGCTATACTCGTCGGCTTTTCCGACTTAAAGCAGATCAGGTTCCCGCCTCCCATGGACAAGACCTACCAGCCGCACGCCATTGAAACTTCCTGGTATCAGACCTGGGAGTCCGAAAACTATTTCGCTCCGCAAGGTGCGGGCGACTCGTACACCATCATGATTCCGCCGCCTAACGTCACCGGCAGCCTGCACATGGGCCACGGTTTCAACAACGCGATCATGGACGCCCTGATCCGTTTTCGCCGCATGCAGGGTCGCAACACCCTCTGGCAGCCGGGCACCGACCATGCCGGTATCGCCACGCAAATGCTGGTGGAGCGTCAACTGGAGGCGCAGGGCCAGAATCGCCACGATCTGGGCCGCGACAAATTTCTGGAAAAAGTCTGGGAATGGAAGGATCAGTCCGGCGGGAACATCAGCCGTCAGATTCGTCGCCTGGGCTCGTCGGTCGACTGGAGCCGCGAACGCTTCACCATGGACGACGGTTTGTCCGAAGCCGTTAAAGAGGCCTTCGTGCGCCTGCACGAAGACGGCCTGATCTACCGCGGCAAGCGTCTGGTCAACTGGGACACCAAACTGCACACCGCCATCTCCGACCTCGAAGTGGAAAACCACGACGAGAAAGGCCACCTGTGGAACCTGCGCTACCCGCTGGCCGACGGTGCCAAGACCGCTGAAGGGCTGGATCATCTGATCGTCGCCACGACGCGTCCCGAAACGATGCTTGGCGATGCCGCCGTTGCCGTCAACCCGAACGATGAGCGCTACCAGGCGCTGATCGGCAAGTTCGTCGAGCTGCCACTGGTAGGCCGTCGGATTCCGATCATTGCCGATGACTACTGCGACCCCGAGTTCGGCACCGGCTGCGTGAAGATTACCCCCGCCCACGACTTCAACGACTACGAAGTCGGCAAGCGTCACAACCTGCCGCTGCTGAACATCTTCGACAAGAATGCCGCGGTGCTGCCAGCTGCCCAGGTGTTCAACCTCGACGGCACGCTCAACGACACGGTCGACGGCACCCTCCCCGCCGCCTATGCAGGTCTCGACCGTTTCGAAGCCCGCAAGCAGATCGTCGCAGCCTTCGACGCCGCCGGCCTGTTGGTCAGCGTCGACGATCACGCATTGAAGGTGCCGAAGGGCGACCGTTCCGGCACCGTTATCGAGCCGTGGCTGACAGACCAATGGTACGTGTCGACCAAGCCGCTGGCCGAGCCTGCCATCGCCGCTGTCGAAGACGGCCGCATCGCTTTCGTGCCCAAGCAATACGAAAACATGTACTTCTCGTGGATGCGCGACATCCAGGACTGGTGCATCAGCCGTCAGCTCTGGTGGGGCCACCGCATTCCGGCCTGGTACGACGAATCCGGCAAGGTCTATGTCGGCCGCGACGAAGCCGAAGTACGCGCCAAGCACAATCTGGGGCCAGACATCGCGCTGCAGCAGGACAACGACGTCCTCGACACCTGGTTCAGTTCCGGTCTGTGGACGTTCTCCACCCTGGGCTGGCCTGAACAGACCGACTTCCTGAAGACCTTCCACCCGACCGACGTGCTGGTCACCGGCTTCGACATCATTTTCTTCTGGGTTGCCCGGATGATCATGCTCACCATGCACTTGGTGAAAAACGAAGACGGCACCGCGCAGGTCCCGTTCAAGACCGTTTATGTACACGGGCTTGTACGCGATGGTCAGGGCCAGAAGATGTCCAAGTCCAAGGGCAACGTCCTTGATCCGCTGGACATCATTGACGGCATCGAACTTGAAGCCCTGGTGCAAAAACGCACCTCGGGCATGATGCAGCCCAAGCTGGCGAAAAAAATCGAGAAGCAGACCCGTGACGAGTTCGCCGACGGCATCGCCAGTTACGGCACCGACGCCCTGCGTTTCACCTTCTGCTCGCTGGCCTCGACCGGCCGCGACATCAAGTTCGACATGGGCCGTGTCGAAGGCTATCGCAACTTCTGCAACAAGATCTGGAACGCCGCGCGTTACGTGCTCGACAAGGGTGAAGACTGCGGCCAAAACGGCGAAGCGTTCGAGCTTTCGCTGCCCGATCGCTGGATCATCTCGCAGTTGCAACGCACCGAAGCCGAAGTGACCCGTCAACTCGATCAGTTCCGTTTCGACCTTGCGGCACAAGCGCTGTACGAGTTCATCTGGAACCAGTATTGCGACTGGTACCTGGAGCTTTCCAAGCCGGTCTTGTGGGACGAAACAGCGCCGATCGAGCGTCAGCGCGGTACCCGTCGCACGCTGGTGCGCGTGCTGGAAGTCGCGCTGCGCTTGGCGCACCCGTTCATGCCGTTCATCACCGAAGAAATCTGGCAGCGCCTGGCGCCACTGGCCGGTATCGAAGGCAAAACCATCATGTTGCAGCCGTGGCCGGTGGCGAACGATGCGCGCATCGACGTCGCAGCCGAAGGCGATATCGAGTGGCTGAAAAGCCTGATGCTCGGCGTGCGCAATATCCGTGGCGAAATGAACATCGGTCCGGGCAAGCCGCTGCAACTGTTCCTCAAGAACGTCAGCGCCGAAGACCAGCGCCGCCTGAACGAGAACGAGCACCTGCTGAAAAAGCTGGCCAAGCTGGAGTCCTTCACGGTATTGGAAGCTGGCGCCGAAGCACCACTGTCCGCGACCGCGCTGGTCGGCGAGATGGAAGTGCTGGTGCCGATGGCCGGTTTGATCGACAAGGATGCCGAACTGGCGCGCCTGGACAAAGAAATCCAGCGTCTGCAAGGCGAAGTGCAGCGGGTCGGTGGCAAGCTTTCCAATGCTGCGTTCGTCGACAAAGCCCCGCCCGAGGTGATCGCCAAGGAGCGCGCGAAGATGGCCGAAGCTGAACAGGCGCTTGGCAAACTCGCCGAGCAGCACGCTCGGATCGCCAGCTTGTAAGCGCAAGCGTCTGCCAGTCCGACACCGGGCTGGCAGTCGCATGAATTCTTTGTAGGAGCGCGCTTGCCCGCGATGAGGCCAGCCCAGACGCCGTCAGCCCATGTTCAGAGCTGTGGTGTTCAATCCGACGTCATCGCGGGCAAGCGCGCTCCTACAGGGGTGCGGTGCCTGTCACCTGAATTGATACCCATGACAAATCCCCTGCACACCAAACCCTCACGCAAAAAGCCCAAACCCGCGCAACAGGCCCCCTCCGCCGCGCCGCGCGAGAAGGCGACGTTGCACCCGCGCAACCGTCACCAGGGTCATTACGACTTCCCGCGCCTGATCAAAAGCAGCCCCGAACTGGGCAAGTTTGTGATCCTCAACCCTTACGGCAAGGAGAGCATCGACTTCGCCAACCCTGCCGCGGTGCGCGTGTTTAACCGCGCCTTGTTGAAGGCTTTTTATGGCATCGCCCATTGGGACATTCCGGCGGACTACCTCTGCCCGCCGATTCCCGGGCGCGCGGATTACCTGCACTTTCTGGCTGACCTGCTGGCCGAGCGCAACGACGGGGTCATCCCGCGCGGCGCGTCCGTGGCGGCGCTGGACATCGGCACTGGCGCCAACTGCATCTACCCACTGATCGGCCAGGGCGAATACGGCTGGTCTTTCCTGGGCTCGGACATCGACAAAATTGCCCTTGCTTCGGCCAGTACCATCGTCAAAGCCAATGGTTTGAGCAAAAGCATCGGCTTCAGGGAGCAGATCAACCGTAAACACATCCTGACCGGCCTGCTCGAGCCTGATGAGCGCTTCGACATCAGCCTGTGCAATCCGCCCTTCCACGCTTCGGCGGAGGAAGCGTTACGCGGCAGCCAACGCAAGTGGCGAGCCCTCGGCAAGGCAGACCCCAAACGTAAATTGCCGGTGCTGAATTTTGGTGGCCAGGCTGCCGAGCTGTGGTGCGAGGGTGGCGAAGCACGCTTTGTGACGCAGTTGATCACCGAAAGCGCCCAAGTCGCCAAGCAGGTGCTGTGGTTCAGCACGCTGGTGTCGAAGGCCTCGAACCTGCCGCTGATTCAGAGCGCATTGAAAAAAGCCGGGGCCGTGGAAAGCCACACGATCGAAATGGGGCAAGGCCAGAAGCAGAGCCGCTTCGTGGCGTGGACCTTTCAGGACAAGGCCAGGCAGGCGGCTTGGCGGTCGGAACGCTGGACGCCTTTCCGATAAGCCGGTGCCGCATCGCTACGTCGCCTGAATCGCAGGCACAAAAAAACCGTGTCCGGATCACTCCGTCACACGGTTCCTCAACCAGGCAGCGTTTTCGCTTACTTGTTGACCGAGTCAGTCAGCACTTTGGCCGGTACGAACTTGACGACTTTCTTGGCGGCGATTTCGATGGCTGCGCCAGTCGAAGGGTTGCGGCCAGTGCGTGCTGGACGCTCGGTGACTTTCAGTTTGCCAATGCCTGGCAGAGTGATTTCACTACCGTTTTCCAGTTGGTCAGCGACGATTTGACCCAATTGGTCGAGAGCGTTGCGCGCGGTGGTTTTCGGCGCGTCGATTGCTTCTGCGATATCGGCGATCAATTGGTCTTTAGTCAGAGCCATGGTGGTGTTCCTTCCCTATCAAATTCGAATGGTTTGCAGAGTGTGGTACAGACGCGAAATGTAGATGCTGTATTCGACCTTTGGTTCGGCCAAACGCCCACAAACTGCATGCCTGGCGCGGTTTGGCGCTCAGGACCGGGCAAAACTAGCACAGCGCAACGCAAATATCCGCCCCTACCTACCCATTTGGTCAGCTTTATCGCCCATGACCGGTAAAAAAGTCATATTAATGCGCTCAGGTCAGGGTTTTCGGCCCTTCCAGAGCGTTCGGCAGCCGGTGTGCGGTACACTTGCCGACTTTCGCACGGGCCTGGTCTGGTCCCGTTCAGTTCCCCTTCAGCAGCCGAGAATTCCATGCCGATCCGCCATGCCATCGTCCACCTGATCGATAAAAAGCCCGACGGCACGCCCGCCGTCCTTCACGCCCGGGACTCCGAACTCGCCGAATCGCAGGCCATCGAGAACATGCTGGCGGACCTCAACGAGAGCTACAACGCCAAACAGGGCAAGGCCTGGGGTCTGTTTCATGCCGAGTCCGGCGCGCACCCGTTCAGTGGCTGGCTGAAGGAATACCTGGACGAGGGCAAGGACTTCACCCAGTTCAGCCGCGTCGCCGTAGAGCACTTACAGAAGCTGATGGAGGAGTCGAATCTGTCGGTGGGCGGGCACGTGCTGTTCGCCCATTACCAGCAGGGCATGACCGAGTACCTCGCCATCGCGCTGCTGCACCACAGCGAAGGCGTGGCGGTGAACGATGCGCTGGACGTGACACCCTCCCGGCATCTGGATCTGGGTCAACTGCACCTTGCTTGCCGCATCAACATTTCCGAATGGCAAAACAACAAGGCTTCCAAGCAGTACATCTCGTTCATCAAGGGCAAGAACGGCAAGAAAGTTTCGGAGTACTTCCGCGACTTCATCGGTTGCCAGGAAGGCGTCGACGGCCCTGGCGAAACCCGCACACTGCTCAAGGCATTCAGCGACTTCGTCGAGAGCGAGGACCTGCCCGAAGACTCAGCCCGCGAGAAGACCAAGACACTGGTCGACTACGCCAGCAGCCAGAGCAAAATGGGTGAGCCCATGGGGCTTGAAGAGCTGTCCGGCCTGATCGACGAAGACCGCCCGCGGGCGTTCTACGAGCACATCCGCAACAAGGATTACGGCCTTTCGCCAGAGATTCCGGCCGACAAACGCACGCTCAATCAATTCCGGCGTTTTACCGGGCGCGCCGAAGGCCTGTCGATCAGCTTTGAAGCGCACTTGCTTGGCGACAAGATCGAGTATGACGAAGAGAAAGGCACGCTGATCATCAAGGGCCTGCCGACGCAACTGACCGACCAGCTCAAGCGCCGCTGAGCCTGCCGAGGAGCCGCCCGCATGTTCGTACGTACGCTCAAGAAGTTTTTGCTGATCATGCTGGTAGTGGTCGTCTACCAGAATTGGGGCAAGATCGAGAACTTCGTCCACCCCTCCTCTTCGGTCGTGTCGCAGCAGGCCCAGGCCAACGCCAAGGTCACGCTGTACGCCACCGACTGGTGTGGCTACTGCAAACAGACGCGGCGCTTTCTCGACAGCCAGGGGATTCGCTACACCGAATTCGATATCGAAAAAGATGCCGTAGGCCGCAAGGCCTATGAAGCCCTGGGTGGCCGCGGCATTCCCCTGATCGACGTGAATGGCACGTTGATCAGAGGGTTCAGCGAAGAGCAGATTCTCGCCGCTTTGAAGTGATTGAACGCTCCGGCGCACGGCGCCGGAGGTTGCGCTGGCGGATCAGGCCGTTTTTATCTGAAACCCGTACCGCGGGAAGTGCACATGCACAGTGCCCGCGCGTTCGTCCTCCCGCCGCAGGATGATCTCTTCGCGTCCGCTGAACATCAGTTCCCCTTCCACCGGGTCAACGCCGTAATCCACCGCTGACACCGAGACCTGCTGGCCGGCGGTAAAGCCGTTGGGGTCGCTGAATACCTCTTCAGGCAGCGGCGCAGGCGTGGCAGAGCGAGCGATTTCCACCGCATCGGCCGAATCCAGCTCTCTCGGCGCGCCATGCCCGAACGCGATAACCCGCTCGTACCAACTCAGGACGGCCGGGTAGGCGTCCACCAGCGGGGATGTCACCGGGGTCTGTTTCAGGAACCAAAGGGTGTGGGCGACCGAGAAATCAGCGATCGAAGGTGCGCCGAGAAGGAAGTCGCCGTTGCGCTCGAGCTGGGTTTCCAGACGTGCCATCAGGGTTGGCCATTGATGCTGCGCCACTTCCAGCGGCACGCGATTGGCGCTGCCGCCATTGAACAACGTGGCGCGGTCGGCAACGAATGCCTTCACCGCCTCAGGCGGGACCTTGGCGAAACGCGCGGCCATTGAGGCAGGTTGAAACACCAGACTGACAGAGTTCAGAAACAACACCGAATCCGCCCACGCCGCCAGGCTTGCCGAGGTGAATTCCTGGCCTTCAGGGTAGAACGTGGGTGAGGCCTTTTCCTGCTCAAGTCGACGAGCAATCAGCGCAGTGTCGCAATAGATGTCTGCGCCTACTTGCAGCACGGGGGTCTTGCGATAGCCGCCGGTGAGGGGCATGAGATCGGGCTTGGGCATGACGGAGGGGATGATGACCGAGCGCCAGGACAGGCCTTTGAAGCCCATCATCAGCCGGGCTTTTTCCGCGAAGAGCGACATTGGATAGTGGTGAAGAATCAACTCAGACATGCTTCGGGCCATCCGTAGGGGGAAACCGCCAGCTTAGCCGCACAGGCGCTGATGGCATACCCGCTCAGACTGATGGCTGCGCATCACCCGGCTGGATATAACTCGCAGCCAGGCACTCCTTGGCGCTTTTACGCAGCTTTTTTATCAGCCTTTCCTGGCGCAAGGCATCACCCTTGTCGCGGCAACGCTCCACGTACACAAGCGCCACTGCGGGGCTCGAACTGAAAAACCGCGCGCCTTTGCCGCTTTGATGTTTAACGAAGCGCTGTTGAGGATCAGTGCTGATGCCGCAGTACAGTGAGCCGTTGGCCGCGCGCACCAGGTACACGAACCAGGATTTCGCCGGCACATCGGCCTGCGGAGGTTCGACGACAAGGCCGGTGACTGCCATGCACGGCTGAGCAGGTGAGTCGAGGGGAACGGGTTCCATCAGAGCCTCAGCGAGCCGCCTGAAAAGCCTTCAGCCCTTTCTGCCCCTGAGCACGGATGGCGTTTTGAACAAATGGCGCCCAGCCCAGTAAAGCGCCCCTGGTGCCCAGCGCCTGCCGCGCCCACCGCCACAGGTCGAAGTGATCGTGGTGCTCGCAGATCTTGCCGTCGCGAAATACAAACCGGGCCTGAATGTCGTTGACCACCGTGCGACCTGTCTGGCTGAACAGATAGGTCGCGACCCAGTGCGCAGCGCCGGTATGGGTGTCGGCGCGGACCTGATCGAAGACCACCGAAAAATCCCGCGCGCGTGACGTCAGCATGCGCCACATGTCGCCGGCATCCCGTCCGCGCAGCTCGCCAAACACCGGGTCGGAAAACACCACGTCTTCGCTGTAGCACGCGGCCATCGCCTCGGCGTCCAGACGGCTGAACGCCTCGTAGAAGCGCGTGATCAACGCGCCGTTGTGCTCACTGGTAAAGGTTTCGCTCATGGGAACGCCGTCCGTGGAGATTGGATGCCTGCACGATAAGCGGCCGCGCAGCGTTTTGCCATGAGCATTCGTATGAGAAGTGCCTCCTCACACCTTCTCGCTGGTGACGCCAACGTACAACCCCCGGCCCGCGCCCAGCCCGGCGATGATCGCCGCAACGCCGATGATGCCGAAGATCCAGCCCACCGAGTCCCAGTTGCCGGTCCAGTCATGCACCACGCCGACGGCGAATGGCCCGAGCGACGCCAGTGTGTAACCGAAGCCCTGCGCCATGCTGGAGAGGTTCGCAGCGACATGGGAGTCGCGTGAACGCAAGACGATCAGCGTCAGCGCCAGGCTGAACGTACCGCCCTGCCCCAGTCCAAGCACAATGGCCCAGGCCCACAATTGCTCAAGCGGTGCGTACAGACAGCCAAACAGACCGGCGAGCGTCAGCAGCATGACCAGCACGATGGCAACGCGTTGATCCTTGCCGCGCGTGGCCAGCCATGGCGCGGTCAACGAGCTGACCAGTTGCACCAGAATCGAGCCGGAGAGCAGCAGCCCCGCCTCGGTCGCGGTCAGCCCGCGACCGATGAGAATCGATGGCAGCCAGCCGAACACGATATAAGCGAGCGACGACTGCAGGCCCATATAAAGGGTGACTTGCCAGGCCAGCGGATCACGACGCAAGCCCCGCACCCGGTAGGCCACCTGGTGCTGACCGTGACGCTGGCGCGTCTGCGGCCACCAGAAAATGGCGGCGAGAATAGCCGGGACGATCCAGAACCCCAGGCCCAGCATCCAGTTGCTGCCGTTGCCATCGCTGAGTGCCTCGCTCAGCGGGACCGTGGACCCTGCGGCCACAGCCGCGCCCAGGCACAGCGCCATGGTGTAGACACCGGTCATGGCGCCAGCCTGTTTGGCGAAGTCGCGCTTGACGATGCCAGGGAGCAACACCCCAATGATGCCAATGCTGGCGCCGGCCATGATGCTGCCGGCGAACAACCCGAACTCACCCAGCGAACTGCGCAAAACGATGCCGCCTGCCAGTGTCAGCAGGATGCCCAGCACGACGCGTTCGCTGCCAAAGCGCCGCGCAAGGATCGGCGCAAGCGGCGCGAACAGCCCCAGGCAAAGCACCGGCAAGGTCGTCAGCAAGCCAGCCGTGGCAGCAGTAAGTCCCAGGCTTCGTGACACCTCACTCAACAGCGGCGCCATGCTCGACAAGGCCGGGCGCAGGTTCAGCGCTACCAGCACCAGCCCGAGCAGCAGGAACCAGGGGCGCTTGAGCACAGGGTGCGATTGCTGCACCTGCTCGTCATCCGCTTCCGCGTCGATCAGCAGTTTGTCTATTTCATGGGGAGTCGAAGCATTGGAACGGGGACTGCTCGCCGTCGGCGCCTTGGTCGTCATGGGATTCTCGTGGGGGCAGGAGGATGTAACAGCGCATTGCGCAAAGGCGTAATCCTGTTGGAGATCGACGGAGAACACAAGTTTTACGAGGATTGGGTACAGTTTTAAGACCCGCAGATGTGCTTCTGTCCGGAGGGCGTTGGAGCGGACATACGCAATGCTGTAGGAGCGCGATTGCCCGCGAAGATTTAGGTAGGTGCGACCTTTCGTCATCGCCTGACAGATTTTTCGCGGTCAAGCGCGCTCCTACAGGTATGTATGCGTAAGTGCGCTCCAACAAGGCGATCAGCAGGCATAAAAAACCCGGACCTGAGTCCGGGTTTCTCACGCTGCCACTTCAAACGATCAATGAAGGATCTGGCTGAGGAACAACCGCGTACGGTCACTCTGCGGATTATCGAAGAAGTCGTTCGGCGCGGCCTGTTCGACGATCTCGCCCTTGTCCATGAAGATCACGCGGTTCGCCACCGTGCGCGCAAAACCCATCTCGTGGGTCACGCAGAGCATGGTCATGCCCTCTTCCGCCAGGCCGACCATGGTGTCGAGCACTTCTTTCACCATTTCAGGGTCGAGGGCCGAAGTCGGCTCGTCGAACAACATGATTTTCGGCTTCATGCACAGCGCGCGGGCAATTGCCACGCGCTGCTGCTGGCCACCGGACAGCTGGCCCGGATACTTGTGCGCCTGCTCAGGAATACGCACGCGCTCCAGGTAGTGCATGGCGATTTCTTCGGCCTTGCGCTTGGGCATCTTGCGCACCCACATCGGCGCCAGCGTGCAGTTTTGCAGGATGGTCAGGTGCGGGAACAGGTTGAAGTGCTGGAACACCATGCCGACTTCGCGACGAATCGTCTCGATCTGCTTCAAATCCGAGGTCAGCTCGGTGCCGTCAACTACGATACGACCCTGCTGGTGCTCTTCCAGACGGTTGAGGCAACGGATGGTTGTCGACTTGCCCGACCCCGAAGGGCCGCACAGGACAATCCGCTCGCCCTGGCGCACGTTCAGGTTGATGTCTTTCAACACGTGGAACTGGCCGTACCACTTGTGTACGCCTTCCATCCGGATCATGCCTTCGGCGCCCAGAGGCTTACTGATAGCTTCACTCATCACAAAACTCCTAACGCTTGTGGCCTGTGTCCAACTTACGCTCCAAATGCATGGAGTAGCGGGACATGCCGAAACAGAAGATCCAGAACACCAGGGCCGCGAAAACATAACCCTCGGTCGCCATGCCGAGCCACTTGGGGTCGGCGGCAGCTTGTTTGACGCTGTTGAGCAGGTCGAACAGGCCGATGATGATCACCAGACTGGTGTCCTTGAACAACGCGATAACGGTGTTGACCAGACCGGGGATGACCAGCTTCAGGGCCTGCGGCAGAATCACCAGCCCCATGCGGCGCCAGTAACCGAGGCCCATCGCCGCAGCCGCTTCGTACTGACCTTTCGGAATGGCCTGCATGCCGCCGCGCACTACCTCGGCCACATACGCCGACTGGAACAGGATCACGCCGATGAGTGCCCGCAGCAGCTTGTCGAAGTTCATGCCTTCAGGCAGGAACAACGGCAGCATCACCGACGACATGAACAGCACCGTGATCAGCGGAACGCCCCGCCAGAACTCGATGAACGTCACGCACATCACGCGGATGGCCGGCATTTCGGAGCGACGCCCCAGGGCCAGGACCACCCCCAGTGGCAACGCACCGGCGATACCCACCGTGGCGATCACCAGGGTCAGCATCAGGCCGCCCCACTGACTGGTTGCAACCAGGTCCATGCCGAACACACCGCCGTGCAGCAGGAAGTAGGCCACGACCGGGTAGATGAACAGGAACGACAGGCCGTAGATCGCCTTGCGCGGCATCACTTTGATGAACAGCGGCGCGGCGCCGATGATCGCCAGCCAGACGGTCAGATCAACCCTCCAGCGCAGCGCCTGCGGGTAGTAGCCGTACATGAACTGGCCGAAGCGCTGTTCAATGAACACCCAGCAGGCGCCGGCCTTGGTGCAGTCGGCACGCGTGGTGCCGACCCAGTTGGCATCGAAGATGGCCCAACTCAGCAGCGGTGGTACGACCAGCCAGATCAAGTAAATCGCGAACAGGGTCAACAGCGTGTTGATCCAGCTCGAAAAGAGGTTCTGGCGCATCCATGCCACCGGCCCGAAGACTTTGTTCGGCGGGGGCATGTCAGGTTTGAAAGTATGGGATGTCATGCGCGTTTCCTCACCGCTCGATCAGCGCAATGCGCTTGTTGTACCAGTTCATCAGCAGGGAAATGCTGATACTGATCGCCAGGTACACGCTCATGGTGATGGCAATGACTTCGATGGCCTGACCGGTCTGATTGAGCACGGTCCCGGCGAACAGCGAAACCATTTCCGGGTAACCGATACCGGCGGCCAGCGAAGAGTTCTTCGCCAGGTTCAGGTATTGGCTGGTCAACGGCGGAATGATCACCCGCAGTGCCTGCGGGATGATGACCTTGCGCAGTGTCGGCCCTGGACGCAGGCCCAATGAACGTGCCGCCTCTGTCTGCCCATGACTCACCGACTTGATGCCCGAGCGCACGATTTCTGCGATGAACGCGGCGGTGTAGACCGTCAGTGCGAGGGTCAAAGCCAGCAGTTCAGGAATCAGCACCCAGCCGCCAACAAAGTTGAAGCCTTTCAGTTCAGGTACTTCCCAATGCACCGGTGCACCGAAGATCAGCGCGCAGAGCGCCGGGATCACGATGAACAGCGCCAGGCCTGCCCAGAACTTGTGGAACGGGACGCCGGTGGCTTCGAAGCGTTTGTTCGCCCAGCGTGTCATGAACACGATGGCAACAATGGCCAGCACCACGCTGATCACGAAAGGCCACGCGGCATCGGTGGCAATCGCGGCCGGCATGTTCAGGCCGCGGCTGCTGACGAAGAACGACCCGAAAAACCCGTGTGCAGCCCGCGGACCCGGCAGGGTCAGGAACACCGCGAAGTACCAGAACAGGATCTGCAGCAGTGGCGGGATATTACGGAAGACTTCGACGTAAACCGTCGCCAGCTTGTTGATGATCCAGTTGTTGGACAGACGCGCGACGCCGACGATGAAGCCCAGCAGGGTCGCGAGGATCACGCCGATGAATGTCACCAGCAGCGTGTTGAGCAAACCGATCAGGAAAACCCGCGCGTAGGTGTCCGACTCCGTGAACGGAATCAGGTGCTGTGCGATGCCGAAGCCGGCACTGTTTTCAAGGAAACCGAAACCTGAGGTGATACCCCGGTGTTGCAGGTTGGTCTGGGTGTTATCGAACAGATACCAACCCATCGCGACTACGGCGACAACCGTAATTATCTGAAATAGCCACGCACGCACTTTAGGGTCGCTGAAGCTGAGCCTCTGCTTGGGTGCGCTGATTTGATTTTGCATGGAGTGCCCCGGAAGAAATGCAACAAAGCGCCCGGCTGCGGATCACGCAGCCGGGCGCAGGTCAATCAACGCACTGGTGGTGCGTATTGAATGCCGCCAGCGTTCCACAGAGCGTTCTGACCACGAGCGATCTCCAGAGGAGTGGCTGCGCCCAGGTTCTTCTCGAAGATTTCGCCGTAGTTACCCACTTGCTTGACGATCTGCACGACCCAGTCTTTCTTCAGCTTGAGCTGCGGACCGTAGTCGCCGTCGGCACCCAGCAGGCGCGCCACGTCAGGGTTCTTGGTGGATTTGGCTTCGGCTTCAACGTTTTTCGACGTGACGCCTGCTTCTTCGGCGTTCAGCAGGGCGTAGCCCACCCAGCGAACGATGGTGGTGAAGTCTTCATCGCCACGCGCGACGACAGGACCCAGTGGCTCCTTGGAGATGGTTTCAGGCAGAACGACGTAGTCCTTCGGCGAAGCCAGCTTGGAGCGCTGTGCGTAGAGCTGGGATTTGTCGGAGGTCAGCACGTCGCAACGGCCGGACTCAAGCGACTTGGCGCTTTCGTCGGAGGTGTCGAACGTGATCGGGGTGTACTTGAGGTTGTTGGCGCGGAAATAGTCCGACACGTTCAACTCAGTGGTGGTACCGGCTTGAATGCAGATGGTCGCGCCGTCCAGCTCCTTGGCACTTTTCACGCCCAGCTTGCTGTTGGCCAGGAAGCCAACGCCGTCGTAATAGGTGACGAAGCCGGGGAACACCAGACCCATGCTCGCGTCACGGGAGCTGGTCCAGGTGGTGTTACGCGACAGGATGTCGATTTCGCCGGACTGCAGCGCGGTGAAACGCTCTTTTGCGTTCAGCTGGCTGAATTTGACCTTGGTCGCGTCACCGAATACTGCGGCAGCGACAGCGCGGCAGAAGTCGGCATCGATGCCCTGGATCTTGCCGCTTGCGTCCGGAACCGAGAAGCCTGGCAGACCGTCACTGACGCCGCACTGAATAAAGCCCTTCTTCTGAATGGCGTCCAGCTTGGCACCCGCTTGAGCGAACCCGGTCAGACCGAGCGCTGCAGCAGCGGCCACGACAGCCAGGGTGGATTTCAACATCTTCATTCAAACCTCCAGTTTGCTCTTTGTTGTGTAGGAGCTTTAGCCCCGTCGCACCCTTGTGAGGCATTAACGACCCGTGCTGGCTTTTTTTGGGTCATGCGACGTTGAACCCGTTTACCGCCCTACGCGCCAGGCAACTGGACGCTGCAGGATCGGCATGATGCGAGTCCGACGGACTGAAGCCCCATGATGTCCTTGAACCCCGAGGTTCAAAGCGAATCGTGCCGGGAATCCTGCTGAATGATTCCATGCTGCCTCTGGCGCAACACAAGGCCGTCTGCTTGATAGCCCATTAGTGTTACCGCCCGAGGTGAGCGCCTTCACTCCGCGGGTTTTGTAGCAAAGCCCGTACCACCATGCTGGCAATGTCGAATTAGCGACAGGTCAAGATCAAAACTTGTAACCTTGCGACATATTCGATAGCGCGTCAGCGAGCCTGCGCACCGCCTTAAAGCGTTGAGGTAGAGCGACCGCACACTAATGGAGCACACATGACTGACCCACTGATCATTGAGCCGCAATTGCCCGTCGACGCCTGCGTGATCTGGCTGCATGGGCTGGGTGCCGATCGCTACGATTTCATGCCCGTTGCCGAGATGCTGCAGAGGACGCTGACAACCACCCGATTCATTTTGCCGCAAGCGCCTACCCGCGCCGTCACCATCAACGGCGGCTACGCAATGCCCAGCTGGTATGACATCAAGGCCATGAGCCCGGCCCGAGCCATCGACACTGGCGAGCTGGAGGGCTCAGCGCAAGACGTCATCAAGCTGATCGAAGAGCAGCGCGACAGTGGCATAGACCCGGCGCGAATCTTCCTCGCAGGGTTTTCTCAGGGCGGCGCCGTGGTGCTCCATACAGCCTTCCTGCGTTGGGAAGGCCCCCTTGGCGGTGTGCTCGCGCTTTCCACTTACGCGCCGACGTTCAGCGACGAAATGAGCCTGTCCGCCAGCCAGCAACGCATCCCGGCCTATTGCTTGCACGGCAGCCGTGACCAAGTGGTTCTGCATGCCATGGGACGCGCTGCCTACGAGCACTTGAAAGCCCAGGGCGTCACCGTGGCATGGCAGGAATACCCAATGGAGCACGAAGTGTTACCGCAGGAAATTTCCGACATAGGTGTCTGGCTCGCGGATCGGCTTCGCTAGTCCCCTCATTTGAACCTTCCAATTGCGTTGCAGATTTGTTAGGACACTACGCCGCGCCGGAATCTTGCTTTACACTCCCGGCGTACTTTCCTTAATCAACCGATGAGATCACCGTGCTCAAAGCACTTAAAAAGATGTTCGGTAAAAGCGAGGCTGAGCCGCTCGCACCTGCTGCTCCCCTCCCCGTCCCCCAGCGTCAGACCGAAAGCGTCTCGCAGGAACCGTCAGCAGCAGAAGTGCACGTGCCTGCGGCCGAGCATTTGGAAGCCATTGAACCGGCCGTCACTGAACCGGCCGTCATTGCGCCCGCCAGGGCTGAACGCCCCCGCCGTGAACGTGCGCCCAAGCCCGTCGTCATTCCCTGGAAACCCGAGGACTTCGTCGTCGAACCCCAGGAAGGCAAAACCCGCTTCCACGATTTCCCGCTCGCGCCCGAGCTGATGCACGCCATTCAGGACCTGGGCTTCCCGTATTGCACGCCGATCCAGGCAGGCGTTCTGGGTTACACGCTCAAAGGTCGCGATGCCATCGGCCGCGCACAGACCGGTACCGGCAAGACCGCTGCGTTCCTGATTTCCATCATCACCCAGCTGACCCAAACGCCTCCGCCCAAGGAGCGCTACATGGGTGAGCCGCGTGCCCTGATCATCGCTCCGACCCGCGAACTGGTCGTGCAGATCGCCAAGGACGCCGAGGCGCTGACCAAGTACACCGATCTCAACGTCATGACGTTTGTTGGCGGTATGGACTTCGACAAGCAACTCAAGCACCTCGAAGCGCGCCACTGCGACATTCTGGTTGCGACCCCGGGCCGCTTGCTCGATTTCGCCCAACGCGGTGAAGTGCACCTGGACATGGTCGAAGTCATGGTGCTGGACGAGGCCGACCGCATGCTGGACATGGGTTTCATCCCTCAAGTGCGCTCGATCATCCGCCAGACCCCGCACAAGGGTGAGCGCCAGACCTTGCTGTTCTCCGCCACCTTCACCGAAGACGTGATGAACCTCGCGAAACAGTGGACGACCGACCCTGCAATCGTCGAAATCGAATCCCTGAATGTGGCCAGCGACACCGTCGAGCAGCACATTTATGCCGTGGCGGGAGCGGACAAGTACAAGCTGTTGTTCAACCTGATCAATGACAACGGCTGGGAACGCGTGATGGTCTTCGCCAACCGCAAGGATGAAGTGCGGCGCATCGAAGAACGTCTCGTGCGTGACGGCATCAATGCGGCGCAGTTGTCCGGTGACGTACCGCAACACAAACGGATCAAGACGCTGGAAGGCTTCCGCGAAGGCAAGATCCGCGTGCTGGTGGCCACCGACGTGGCCGGTCGTGGCATCCACATCGACGGCATCAGCCACGTGATCAACTTCACCCTGCCCGAAGTGCCGGACGACTACGTGCACCGCATTGGCCGCACCGGCCGTGCAGGCGCAGACGGCGTTTCGATCAGCTTCGCCGGCGAAGACGACTCCTACCAGCTGCCGTCCATCGAAGAAAAGCTCGGCCGCAAGATCAGCTGCGAGACGCCGCCGACTGTGTTGTTGAGGCCAGTGGTGAGAGTGCAGCCCTGAAAGCTGCTGGCTTGCCGCAAACAAAAAAGCGCAACCCGGGGGTTGCGCTTTTTTTATGCCTGCCCGGTGTCAGTCTGTCCCGTATCGCGGGGAGCGTGGACCGTACAACAAGCCGGCCGGCTGGCCCGCAGAAAGCAGACGCTGGCTGGTGATCCCGGCAATTGGATGACCCGCGTCGGTGGAACTGTTGATGATCTGCTTGACCGCTGCAGTGATCAGCATGCCAATCAATCCGCCGCCGCTGTTGTTGCCGCCTTCGTCACTGGAAGCGGTCGCAGTGCCCGTCCATAGCGTCGTGCCGCTGCGCAGGTCTACCAATTTGGCAGTGGCAGTCACGACCGTTTGACTGCTGATCACCATGTAGGTGGTGCCGTACTGCGTCACCTTGACGTACATCGCCGCATCCGCACCGAAGATTTCCCGCAGCTTGGCCGGGGAGGTTTCCTGAATGTCGTTTGCGTTGGTCAGGCCGTTCTGTTTGAACGTCTCGTCGACCAGGGCAACTGGCACGACGTAATAACCCGCCTCGGCCAGCGGAAAGGTCACTTGGGAAAGCAGGCTGTACGTTGCCTTTACGTCGGGCGACTCGTTCACCGGCGGCATCACCAGTATCGAACGTGGTTTGCTTTCCTTGAACGCCGAATAATCAACAGTCTTGGGGGCGACACACCCACCCAGCAGCGTTGCGGCGAACAGACCGGCCGCGAGTTTCAGAAAGATACGGTTCATTTGGACGCGACTCCTGTCTTGACGTTTCTCATCAGGAAATCCATATAGGTCGCCGACTCGGGAAACAGCGTTTTTTCAGTGCGAAACTCTTGGACCATCTGATCATCCTTGCCCAGGCTGCCGTATAGCATGCCCAGCTGAGCGTGATAACCCGGCGGCGGATTGCCGTTGGTGGAGCGAATTTTCTGCAGGTCTTCCTCCAGCTTGGCGACCTGCGCCTCTTTGGATTCGCCTTTGAAGTACTCGTAGACTTCAGGCTGATAGCTGCCCCATTGGTACAGCGTCTTGGGCTGGGCGCAGCCGCTGAGCCATAAGGCCGCAGCAGCCACTGCAATCACGCGTAAACCGTTCATTTTCGTTTCCATGTTAAATAAGCTCCCTGTCGTGGTTACTTGATGGCCGGTTTCCAGGCACCTGCGTCAATGGCGCGGACCATATTGTTGACCGCCTCGCGCATGGCCAGATCAAGCACCTTGCCGTTGAGCGTGGAGTCATAGCTGGCGGTGCCGCCGAATCCGATAACTTCACGGTTGGACAGTTGATACTCACCAGCACCTTGCGTCGAGTACACCACCTCGGAGGTCCTGATGTTGACGATGTTCAGCGCCACTTTGGCGTAGGCGATCTGCGACTTGCCGCGGCCCAGCAAACCGAACAGCTGCTGATCACCGACTTCCTTTCGACCAAATTCAGTGACGTCGCCGGTGACCACGTAATCGGCCCCCTTGAGTTGCTGGGCAGTGTTTTTGATCGCCGCTTCCTGACCGATCTCCGACATGTTGTCGCGGTCCAGCACGCTAAAGCGGTTGGTTTGCTGCATGTGGGTAATCAGGATGGTCTTGGCCTGACCGCCCAGGCGGTCGACGCCGTCGGAAAAGATCCCGCGCATGTAGCTCGAACGGTTGTCGAATTTGCCGACGGCGATTGGCGTGCGCACACCTGCGTAAGCAGTATTGAAGCTTTCGACCTTCTCCACCGGCATGGCGCGCGAGCTTTCCGTCGCACAGCCGCCCATTAACGCCAGCGTCGCTGCCGCCATCCCTGAAATGAAAACCTGCTGCAGTCTGTTCACACCTACGCTCCGCGCTAATAAATTCCGTTCCGTGCTCCGATATAAACGCCGCGCTAAACGGTCGTCTCCGGAAGACGTTTAATACTGATGACTCGCTGCGACTCCGCTGTCAGGCCCACCCGCAATGATCCGCAGGCGCAAGCAGGCGCTCACGACGGGCGTGGATAGAGAGGCAAAGGATATTAAGAGAGTGACGCGACAGAACCCGATTGAGGCGTTCTCATTAGACGTGCTCTTCCCTGAGAGATATCACAGTGATATCAAAACGAGCACATGCTAGTGCGACGTCTTCCTGACGTCAACAATAAACATCCCCGTCATGAATTGGATACGGTGCTCATGACCGGTTGCGACCGCGAACAAGCGAAGCTGGTTGCAGACCCAGAGCCGCAGACGCCGGTTGCACCAGCACGACTACTTCCAGCGGTCCGCCGCCTTGTGATCGCTGTCCCGGCCTTCAACCCAGCGCGGTCCTTGTGCGGTGCTTTCCTTCTTCCAGAAGGGTGCGCGGGTTTTCAGGTAATCCATCACGAAGTCGCAGGATTCGAAAGCGGCCTGACGGTGGGCGCTGGCAGCCGCGACGAATACGATCGGCTCGCCCGGCTCCAGCTCGCCTACTCGATGGATCACCTCAAGCTTCAGCAACGGCCAACGCTGCCGAGCCTCGTCGACGATTTTCAACAGTGCCTTTTCGGTCATGCCGGGGTAGTGCTCAAGGAACATGCCTGCCACCTCACGTCCGTCGTTGAAATCACGCACGTAGCCGACAAAGCTCACCACCGCACCCACGCCGACATTGGCATCGTGCATGGCATTGACTTCGGCACCCGGATCGAACGCCGCCGCCTGGACTCGCACGCTCATCTCAACCTCCAGTGACAGTCGGGAAAAATGCGACTTCATCGCCCGGCTCAATCGGCTCATCCAGCGAGCACAGCTCCTGATTGCGCGCGCACATGATGCCGCTTTCGCTCAGCACCTCCCACACGCCACCGCGCTCGAGCAAATGCTGGCGCACCGCTTCGACGGTCGCAAACGTACCTTCCAGGTGCTCGCTTTCGGTACCGAGGGTTTCGCGAAAGCGCGCGAAATACTGAACTTGGACATGAATAGTCATTGGGCACTCACGGGTTCGTCAGCGATGAAATGGCCGCTCTTGCCGCCAAGCTTTTCAAGCAGCCGCACATGCTCGATGGTCATGCCGCGGTCGACCGCCTTGCACATGTCATAGATCGTCAGAGCGGCAATGCTGGCAGCGGTCAGCGCTTCCATTTCCACACCGGTCTGTCCGGACAGTTTGCAGCGGGCGACGATGTGCACGGTGTTTGCGCTTTCGGCCGTGAGCTCGACCTTCACGCCGGTCAACATCAGGGGATGGCACAGAGGGATCAGGTCGCTGGTCTTCTTGGCTGCCTGAATACCGGCGATGCGTGCCACGGCAAACACGTCGCCTTTGGGGTGCCCGCCGGCAACGATCATTTGCAGGGTTTCGGGCAGCATGCGCACACGCGCTTCGGCCACGGCTTCACGGAACGTCACGGCTTTTTCAGTGACGTCGACCATGTGGGCGCGACCTTGGGAATCGAGATGGGTAAGCACGGGATAACTCCTGGACAGGAGCGCGGATTGTAACGCTGATGGAGACCTAACTGTAGGAGCTTGCCCGCGAGCACGTGACCGCAGGAGCCGGGCCGGACGTATGACCGTAGACGCCGGGCCGGACGTGTGATCGTAGAAGCTGGGTCGAACGCGTGACCGTAGGAGCCGGCTTGCTGGCGAATGCAGTGGGTCAGTTGCAGTTGCAGCGCATGACCGAAAGCGTTCGCCAGCAAGCCGGCTCCTACAGGTTCAGCGGTGAATGGATTTCAGTTAAGTCCATGGATCACAGCAGGGGCCGGGCCGGACGTATGACCCTAAAAGCCGGACCGGACGTGTGACCGTAGACGCCGGGTCGAGCGCGTGACCCGTAGGAGATCCCCCGTCGTCCAGACGCCGCGCTGTCGCGCAGCAAACGGGGGGTGCGTCTACGCTTAGACGTGCCCACGGGAAAGAGACCGTAGCCCGCACTGGTGTGTAAGCACCCGAGTAGGAGAGTGGTCCGCATGGCATCGGCGTGAAGTCATTGTCGGCACAGGGAATCTGT
>Ga0308169_10000265_pt1 | contig 91672 bp, 86 predicted proteins | sample PhyBR1_2_FD_202139 | JGI IMG/M metagenome (GOLD analysis project Ga0308169, IMG submission 202139) | Phyllosphere microbial communities from UC Gill Tract Community Farm, Albany, California, United States - DLSLSB.R1 | ecosystem: Host-associated > Plants > Phyllosphere > Unclassified | place...
TTTAATCATACTAGAGAACGATATGTTTTTTAATACCTAAAATGAAAATGGGACTGAAGAATCAATTTTGATTCATCAGTCCCATAAATTATAGAGCCTGTAAAAATAGTTGGTTTACTATTTTCGCTAGTTCTAACTGGAAAAGATATCCCGCAAAGTAAAAAAGAGGTAATCGTTTTCTGTTATCTGAAAAAATAGTATACGTTTAGACTTGTCTAAATTGCTTAACAAATAAACAACAAATGTTCTTTTTTGTTTTAAGCGTATCTTGTTTTCTTTTTGATATAAATAGTTGACGAATAGTGATTAAATCAATAGTATTAGGTTTTAAGGACAAGAGAAGAGGGGCGAAAATATTGGCAAAACGAATTGACCGAATTTATACGTATGTCAAAGAAAAGACCGCTCATTTATCTATAGAAGAAAATGATCAAGGTGTAACGACCCAAGAGATTGCGGAAGTTTTGGGTATCCAGCGTACTAATAGCAGTAAAGATCTCAACAAATTGGTGCGTGAAGGAAAGTTGAAGAAAACCGATGGTCGTCCGGTTCGGTATGTCTATCAAGAAAGTCCAATCATTGAAAAGCCATTATCCAAATACGTACCTAGTTATAAAGAAGAATTGACTCACGTGAAAAAACCGAGTCTTCAAGTAGATACGAAAGATATTTTTGCCAAAATCATTGGAGCGAATGGTAGTATGAAAAACTCAGTGGAACAAGCAAAAGCCGCCATTTTGTATCCTCCCAGAGGGTTGAACTGTTTGATCACTGGACCGACTGGTTCTGGAAAGACTTATTTTGCTCATGCGATGTTTCATTTTGCTAAAACCAACCATGTGGTGGAAGAAGATACAGAGTTGATCGTCTTTAACTGTGCGGACTATGCTAATAACCCTGAATTACTGATGAGTCATCTTTTCGGGTATGTCAAAGGTGCGTTTACAGGTGCGGAAGAAGAGAAAATGGGAATCATTGATCAAGCGGACGGCGGGATGCTTTTCTTGGATGAAATTCATCGACTCCCACCTGAAGGACAAGAAATGATTTTTTATTTTATGGACCATGGTACCTATAGCCGATTGGGTGAAACAACGAAATCTCATGAAGCGAATGTTCGGATCGTCGGTGCAACGACTGAAGATCCAGGTTCGGCACTACTTGAGACATTTGTGCGCCGTATTCCGATCAATATCAAGTTACCTGCTTTTGATCGACGTCCAGCGAATGAAAAAATCGATTTAGTCAAGATCATGATTGCTCACGAAGCGAATCGTACGCAAAGAAAAATTTCTTTAACAGAAGATGTTGTGAAAGCGCTAATAGGCAGTGTTACTTATGGAAACATTGGACAGTTGAAGTCGAATATCCAATTGGTATGTGCGCGAGGATTTCTAAACCATATGAACAAACCTGAAATATCGATTACGATCGATGATTTAACTGAAGGGATTCGTAGTGGGTTGATTCAACTAGCAAGTAATCGAAAAGAGATGGCAGAGTTATCCAAGATACTTGATCCTAAAATCACCGTTTTTCCGAACGATGATGTGATGCAGTTGCAGGCAGACTCTTATGAGTTGCCTTATAATCTTTACGACATTATTGGTGATAAAGCTGCTTTGCTCAAGTCAGATGGCTTGGACCAAGAAGCAATCAATCATTTTATCTCAACAGATATCAATATCCATTTAAAGTCATTCTATAAAGATCACGGTTTTTCATTTAATGCAGATAATAAGTTGGCGGAATTTGTCGATCCTAAAATTATTGAAGTAACGAATCAGATTTATCTCATGGTGAAGCAATCTTTGCCATACGAGTTTCAACAAAATTTTATTTATGCGATGAGTCTGCATATCAGTTCTTTTCTAAAACGAATCCATTTAGGAGAAGAACGGCATACGAATGATAATATCCGAGAAATGGCCATTGATTTTCCTGAGGAATACGCACTGGCGAAAGAAGTACGGCAACATATCGAAATGTATTTCCAAGTGGAAATCCCAGAAAGTGAAGATTACTATTTAACTGTATTGCTTGTTTCATTACGAGCCAATCAAGCAAGTGGTCGAATCGGGGTCGTTGTGGCTGCACATGGCAATAGTACCGCAAGCAGTATGGTGCAAGTGGTTCAACAGTTGCTAGATGCGGATAACGTCCGGGCGGTGGATATGCCACTAGACATGGACCCGAAAACTGCTTTAAGTCGGATTGAGCGGAGTGTGCAAGAAGTAGATGAGGGAAGTGGTACGATTCTTCTGGTGGACATGGGTTCGCTTGCGTCTTTCAATGCTCAGATACAGCAAGATACGGGTATCCCTGTCCGAACAGTCGATATGGTCACGACTTCTTTAGTTTTAGAAACAGTACGTAAAGTGTCGGTGCTGGGAACAGATCTTGACTTGCTTTATGAATCCTTGAAGAATTTCCGAGGGTATGCTGAAGTCTCAAGTGGAAATGTTGCAGAAGCGGACGACAAGCAACGAAAAGCCGTAGTGGCCATCTGTGCCTCAGGAGAGGGAACAGCACAGCGAATCAAATCGTTGATCGAGCGTGCAGTCAGTAAAAGACAAGAAGCTCAATTGGAAGTGATTGCTTTGTCTATCGTCGATTTGAAAACTAAGCTACCAAAGATCCAAAAAAATTACCAAATCATTGCGACGACTGGGATCACGGACCCGCATATCGATGCACCATTCATTCCTTTGGAAAGATTTATTGATCAAAACATTGAGGTGATTTTAGATCAATTACTGTTAGAGTCAGAGTTAGATGAAACCGAAGATGTTTTATTAAATGAAGAAACAGCCAAAAGTACATGTGTGTCATTTATCGCAGATAATTTTACATTTATCAATGGAGAAAAGTTAATCGATCCTCTATGGAAATTTGCAGATGGGTTAATGGATTCAGCAAGCATTGATGTAAAAGAATACGGATTTATGATCAACCTTGTTCTACATGCGGCGGGAATGATTGAACGTGTCATCTTAAATGAACCGCTCTCTTTAGAAAATCAAGATAATCGTTCGATTAAAAACGATCCGCTCTATGTTAAAATTGTTAAGCCACTAAATGATTTAGAAGAAAAGATCAAAGTCAAGTTTCCGTTAGAAGAAGTGTATTATCTATTGAAAATGATCACTAACCATTTAGAGAAAAAAGAATACACTAATGAAGATATACACAAAAACGATACACTAAAATAGTGTGTCGTTTTTGTGTATTGTATAAGAAACCATTAAATAAAGCAGTGTATCTTTCAAAAGTTGGCACGGTTCTTGCTTTTAATAAAGTGTGCTTAACGGAAATTCTTCCGACAGAAGTGGGGAGATGTTTTGAGTAGTGATTTAATAAAAAGGAGATTTACGAATGGATATTCGATTAGCACGTATAGATGATCGTTTGATCCATGGGCAAGTTGCAACTGTCTGGTCTAAATTGACTGGCGTTGAACGTATCATCGTCATAAGTGACGTAGTAGCGAAAGACAAGTTAAGAAAGTTTCTTTTAAAAGAAGCTGCTCCACCAGGGATCATGGCAAATGTCATCACTGTTGAAAAGATGATCCAGATCTTTGAGAGTGGACTCTTAGCGCGAACGAAAGTGATGCTTTTATTTACTAATCCTAAAGACGTTGAGAAAATTGTCCGAAGTGGTGTCCGAATTGATTCTCTAAATATCGGGGGAATGAGTTTTTCTGAAGGGAAGACCATGATCACAAATTTTGTGTCCGTCGATCAACGAGATATCGAAGCCTTTCATTTTTTGGATGGTCAAGGTGTGGAGTTGGAGATTCGGAAGGTGCCTGCTGATCGGAAAATCTTTTTAATGGAATTACTGACCAAAGCCAAGAAAGCATAAAATTGTTGTTGCGTAACGGTCAAATGTATCTGTTGTCAAAGGCAAGCACTTATTTTTATTTTTGATTTTGTTACAACAAAAAGAAGTAGGAGGTATAAATATGGTAGGGATTATCCTAGCAAGTCATGGGCAATTTGCTGAAGGAATCTTACAGTCGGGTTCAATGATCTTTGGCGAACAAGAAAACGTCAAAGCTGTTGTTTTACAACCGAGTGAAGGTCCAGATGACTTGAGAGCCAAATTAGAAGAAGCAGTCGCTTCCTTCGATAACCAAGACGAAGTCTTATTCTTAGTTGATTTATGGGGCGGAACACCGTTCAATCAATCAAACACATTATTTGAAGAACACAAAGATAAGTGGGCAATCGTAAGTGGTTTGAACTTGCCTATGCTGATCGAAGCATATGCTTCACGTTTTTCAATGGAATCAGCACATGAAATTGCTGCTCATATCATTGAAACAGCAAAAGAAGGCGTGAAAGTCAAACCGGAAGAATTAGAACCAGTAGTAGAAACAAAAGCTGCGGCACAAGAAGCTGCACCTTCAGGAACACCTGGTAAGTTCACTTATGTTTTAGCACGTATTGATTCACGTTTGTTGCATGGACAAGTAGCAACTGCTTGGACAAAAACAACAAATCCAACACGGATCATCGTTGTATCTGATGCTGTAGCAAAAGATGAGTTACGCAAAAAATTGATTCAACAAGCTGCGCCTCCTGGTGTAAAAGCACACGTTGTACCAGTTGAACAAATGATCAAACTTGCAAAAGATGATCAACATTTTGGCGGCCAACGCGCATTGCTATTGTTTGAAAATCCTCAAGATGTCGTACGTGCAGTTGAAGGTGGCGTACCATTAGAAACAGTGAACGTCGGATCAATGGCGCATTCTCCAGGTAAAGTACAACCAAATAAAGTACTTGCTTTCAGTCAAGACGATATTGATTCATTCAATAAATTGAAAGAATCTGGCGTGAAATTCGATGTACGTAAAGTACCGAATGACTCTAAAGGAAACATGGATGAAATTTTGAAAAAAGCGCAAGATGAATTAAAAAATCGTGCTTAATTAATTATCAGAAAAAATGGAGGATTACTATCATGGATTTAAATATTATTCAAGTGATCTTAGTCATCATCGTTGCATTTTTAGCTGGTATGGAAGGAATTCTTGATGAATTTCAATTCCATCAACCAGTTGTTGCATGTACGTTGATCGGCTTAGTAACTGGAAATCTAGTTCCTTGTCTTATCTTGGGTGGTACATTACAAATGATCGCTTTAGGTTGGGCAAATATCGGTGCCGCTGTCGCTCCCGATGCTGCATTGGCATCTGTTGCATCTGCAATTATTTTAGTTTTAGGTGGTCAAGGTTCAGCCGGCGTTTCTTCAGCAATCGCGATTGCTGTGCCACTTGCTGTTGCTGGTTTATTATTAACAATCATTTGTCGTACGATTGCGACAGCGTTTGTTCATTTGATGGATGCTGCTGCAAAAGATGGTAACTTTAGAAAAGTTGAATTATGGCATATCGTTGCTATCTGTATGCAAGGTGTTCGTATTGCGATCCCTGCTGGTTTGATCTTAGCAATCGGTGAAGGTCCAGTAAGAAGCTTACTTGAATCTATGCCTGTTTGGTTGACAGACGGTTTAGCTATCGGTGGTGGAATGGTCGTTGCTGTAGGTTACGCGATGGTTATCAACATGATGGCTACAAAAGAAGTATGGCCATTCTTTGCAATCGGTTTTGTATTGGCAACTGTATCAGAAATCACTCTTATCGGTCTAGGCGCAATCGGTATTGCTTTAGCTCTTATTTACTTGGCACTTTCTAAACAAGGTGGTTCAGGTAACGGCGGAAGCTCAAATACTGGTGACCCACTAGGCGATATCATCGATAACTATTAAAGGAGGCGTTCACGAAATGGCAGAAGAAAGAATTCAATTATCTAAAAAAGATCGTATTTCTGTTTGGTTGCGTTCGACTTTCCTTCAAGGATCATGGAACTACGAACGTATGCAAAATGGTGGTTGGGCATTCTCAATGATCCCAGCGATCAAAAAATTATATAAAACAAAAGAAGACCGTGCGGCTGCGTTGACTCGTCATTTAGAGTTCTTCAACACTCACCCATATGTTGCTTCACCAATTCTAGGGGTGACTCTTGCACTGGAAGAAGAACGTGCAAATGGCGCACCTGTTGATGACGTTGCGATTCAAGGGGTTAAGGTTGGTATGATGGGACCTTTAGCTGGTATCGGTGATCCAGTCTTCTGGTTTACAGTAAGACCGATCCTTGGAGCTCTAGCTGCTTCTCTAGCGATGGCTGGAAATATCTTAGGCCCAATCATTTATTTCGTCGCTTGGAATATCATCCGTATGGCATTTATGTGGTACACACAAGAATTCGGCTATAAAGCGGGTTCTAAAATCACAGAAGATTTATCTGGTGGTTTGTTGCAAGACATTACTAAAGGTGCTTCTATCTTAGGTATGTTCATCTTAGGTTCATTAGTTAACCGTTGGGTATCAATTGGCTTTGCGCCAGTAGTATCAAGCGTTAAACTTGACGAAGGTGCTTACATTGATTGGAGTAGTTTACCTGCAGGTGCGGAAGGTATCAAGAGTGCGTTGGAACAACAAGCAGCTGGACTTTCTCTATCTGACTACAAAGTAACAACATTACAAGACAACTTAGATAGCTTGATCCCTGGATTAGCTGCGTTGTTACTAACATTGTTCTGTATGTGGTTACTGAAGAAAAAAGTTTCACCAATCGTTATCATTCTTGGATTATTCGTAGTGGGTATTGTTTTCCACTTGATCGGATTAATGTAATCTAAGGCAATAAAAGACTAAATAAGCTGTGACAGAAATCGATCATTGATTTTTGTTGCAGCTTTTTTCATAGAATGCGACGAGACTTTACTTCATCTCTCTTCTGATCAAATGGTGGACGATTGTGGAGAACCGTTTGTTAGAGGTAGTATCTATGCTCGAAAAGGCATACTATTTATGATAAGATGTCTTTGATATAGAAGTAAAAAACGCGAAATTAAGAGTAAGGCTAAACTGAACGATTAGCCAAATCATTGAAACGGTACGACTTTTGATTACCGTAACTTTAGATTGATTAGAAATGGAGTGCTTGAAATGGTACAATCGCTGAACACAAAAGTTGACTTAACGATGAATGCGACATCTTATCTAGGTGTGGCAGAATATGGGAAGATCATGATTGGTGACAAAGGTTTTGAATTTTATAATGATCGTGATGCGCGGAAATTCGTCCAGATTCCATGGGAAGAGGTGGATGTCGTGATTGCCTCGGTGATGTTCAAAGGAAAATGGATTCCACGTTTTGCGATTCGCACAAAGAAAAACGGAACCTATTCATTTTCTGCAAAACATCCCAAGGAAGTTTTGCGAGCAATCCGTAAGTATGTTGACCCAAGTCACATGGTTCGCTCTTTAAGTTTGATCGACGTAGTCAAGCGAGGCGTAATCGGTATTTTCAAGCGTAAATGATTTGTAGCTAGCCCTCATCGTTTGCTTGCTATTTATTTCTTATGATAAAATTAAAGAGTAAAGAGGGAGGTTATACGATGAGTTGGTTATGGACATTGATTGTTGGTGCAATCATTGGAGCGATTGCTGGAGCAATCACAAGTAAAGGAAATTCAATGGGATGCATCACAAATATTATTGCTGGTTTGATTGGTTCAACGATCGGTCAAGCGATTTTTGGAAACTGGGGACCAAGCGCTGCTGGTATGGCACTTATTCCATCTATTTTAGGGGCAGTGATCTTAGTTGCAGTTGTCTCATTTTTCTTTGGTAAAAGATCTTAGAAATGAAAGTCTAAAGCGTTTTGACTTGGGTGGAAAGCTCAAGCCAAAACGCTTTGTTCGTTTCTATTGAAGGAATTTATCTTTCCTATGCCTTTAAAAAAGAAAGTTTGCTATAATGATAAAAAGAGTGCAAAGAAAGAAGGAATTTACACATGATGTTACGAGTAGAAAAGTTACGCAAAAAAATGCGAGAAGCGAATCTAGATTCATTTTTAGTGACAAGTCCTTACAATCTCCGCTATTTGACTAATTTTACAGGAACCACTGGGTTAGCGGTCATCACATTAGAGAAAGCCTTCTTTATTACGGATTTCCGTTATACAGAACAAGCAGCTGCGCAAGCGCAAGGTTTTGAGATCATCAAAAATGTTGCACCAATTTTTGAGGAAGTCGCTGATTTGACTCGAAAAGAAGGATTGAAGAATCTAGCGTTTGAAGAACGCACAGTTTCATTTTTAGAGTATTCAGTATTGGAAGAATTACTTGATGCAGAGTTGATCCCAGTTTCTGATATGATCGAAGAATTGCGTGAAGTAAAAGATGCGGACGAACTAGCGGTTATTGAAAAAGCTTGTAGCATCGCTGATATGGCTTATGATCATATCCTTAAAATGATCCAACCAGGGATGACAGAGATCGAGGTCGCGAATCAATTAGATTTCTATATGCGTTCACTAGGTGCATCAGGTGTGTCTTTTGAAACCATCGTGGCAAGTGGTGTTCGTTCAGCAATGCCACACGGAGTGGCTAGCCAAAAGATCATTGAACAAGGGGATTTGATCACGATCGATTTTGGTTGCTACTATGAAGGATACGTTTCTGACATGACACGTACGTTTGCAATCGGCGATCCAGGAGAACAATTGAAAGAAATCTATCAAATCGTTTTAGATGCCCAATTGGCAGTTCTAGAAGCGGCTAAACCTGGAGTGACAGGTATCCAACTTGATGCAGTAGCAAGAGACTACATCAGCAAATACGGTTATGGGGAAGCATTTGGGCATTCCACTGGCCATGGTATCGGCTTAGAGATCCATGAAGGTCCTAATGTATCTGCGCGAGCAGAGAAACCATTTGTTGTGGGTAATGTCATTACAGATGAACCAGGAATCTACTTACCAGGAATCGGTGGTGTCCGGATCGAAGATGACTTATTGATCACTGCTGAAGGAAACCGGGTATTGACTCACTCACCAAAAGAATTGATTATTTTATGATAATCAGCGTTTTTCAATAAATGTAAATGTCGAAACTCAGACTTTGTTATAGAAAATGGGCTCATTTAATGATACACTATAAGAGAAATCAAGCGATTGTAAACGGCGCGTTTTTTCACGCATGACTGATTTACAGGCGACAGTTTTCCTAGGTACATGACATCGCTTTTGAAGTGAAAGATGTACGTAGGCAAAAGGAGGAATAAATAAAAATGGCAGACGAAAAAAACTTAGTCTTACATGCTAATCAAGATTTAGGAGAAATCGTGATTGCACCAGAAGTGATCGAAGTCATTATCGGTATTGCAGCTTCTAAAGTCGAAGGGGTCTACGGAATGCGTGGGACTTTTGCTAGCAATGTCACAGAATTGCTAGGTCGCGCAGCGCATGGTAAAGGTGTATATTTAGTCAATGACGAAGAAGGTTTGAAAGTTGACTTATATTGTTATTTAGAATATGGCGTATCAGTACCAAAAGTAGCGATGGAAATGCAGGATCGTGTTCACCAAGAAGTACTGTTCATGACCGACATTGCATTAGCTGAAGTCAATATCCATGTCGTAGCAGTTGTACCAGAAAAATTGGAACAACCAGCAATCGATGAACTTTTTGAGGACGAAGAGGAAGAAAATGAATAAAGAGTTATCAAGACACGAGATCCGCGAGATGGCATTACAGGCATTGTTCCCATTAGATTTTAACACTGATCTGACAAAAGAAGATGCAATTTTCAATGCGATCGAGTTGGACCATCAAGAGATGATCAATGAAGAGCAATCAGAATTTGTTCCAGTATATCTAGACACACTAGTTGGTGGCGTCTGTGCAAAAAAAGCATCGTTAGACACGATCATCGAAAAGCATTTAAAGAATAATTGGCGGATCAACCGCATTTCCAAAATGGATCTGATTATTTTAAGAATCGCGATTTTCGAAATGATGTACGTAGATGACGTGCCTGCAACTGTTGCATTGAATGAAGCAATCGAGTTAGCTAAAACATTCAGTGACGACCGTTCACGTAAATTTGTAAATGGTATGTTATCGAATGTGTTAAAAGAATTAGAAGCTGGGGCGTAAGTCCTAGCTTTTTTCTATGATAGTTAGTAAATCTGGTTATGTTACAAGTGGTTTATATGGTAGAATGAAAGCAAAAATATCTGGGAGTGATCGTATGTCAGAATTGATGAATGGAAAAGAATTAGCAGAAAAAATGCAAGCAGAACTTGCGTTAAAAGTAAAAGAGCTTAACGAACGACAGATCAATCCCGGATTAGTTGTTTTATTAGTTGGAGAAAATCCAGCAAGTCAAGTCTATGTTCGTAACAAAGAACGAGTTGCGAATCAATTAGGTATTTATTCAAAAGTAGAGCGTTATAGTCAAACAATCTCCGAAGATGAGCTTCTAAATGAAATTGAAAAATATAACAAGGATCCACGGTTCCATGGAATCCTTGTACAATTGCCTTTACCAAAACATATTGATGAAGAGAAAGTGTTATTAGCAATCGATCCTAAAAAAGATGTTGATGGCTTCCATCCATTGAATCTAGGACGTTTATTTGCAGGGAATCCTGATAAGATCCCTTGTACGCCTTATGGAATCATGAAGATGTTTGAGGCATATGATATTGATTTGACTGGCAAGCGTGCAGTAGTGATCGGTCGCAGTAATATTGTCGGTAAACCCATGGCGCAACTTTTGTTGATGGCTGATGCGACGGTCACCATTGCTCATTCAAAAACGAAAGACCTTGCAGCGTTAACTCGTGAAGCAGACATACTCGTAGTGGCTATTGGGCGTGGCCATTTTGTGACAAAAGACTTTGTCAAACCAGGGGCGGTAGTTGTCGATGTGGGGATGAATCGTGATGAGAATGGAAAACTGATCGGCGATGTCAAATTTGATGAAGTCGCTCCTCTTGCAAGCTATATCACGCCTGTGCCTAAAGGAGTAGGTCCAATGACGATCACGATGTTGATGGCACAAACGGTCCAATCAGCTGAAGCAGAGCGAGGAGAGTTATGACGCAAGAATATTTAACAGTTACCACCTTAACCAAATATTTAAAACGAAAATTTGAAGCAGACCCATATCTGGAAAGAGTTTATCTAACTGGTGAAATCTCAAATTTCCGTATGCGAGCGAATGCGCATCAATATTTCAGTTTAAAAGATGATCACGCAAAAATCTCTGCGATCATGTTCAAAGGTGCTTTCCAAAAGTTACGTTTTCAACCAAAAGAGGGCATGAAAGTGTTGGTGATTGGTCGGATCTCCCTTTACGAAGCCAGCGGATCTTATCAAATTTACGTGGAACATATGGAGCCAGATGGTGTTGGTGCGTTATACCAAGAGCTAGAAGAACGAAAAGAAAAATTGATGAAAGAAGGTCTATTTGCTGGACCTAAAATGGCATTGCCGAGATTTCCAAAACGCATCGCCGTTTTAACAAGTCCTAGTGGTGCGGTCATTCGTGATATTATCACGACGGTCAAACGCCGTTACCCAATCGCGCAACTTGTTTTGTTCCCAACTGTTGTGCAAGGAAACCAAGCAGCAGATGATGTCGTCCGCAATATCCAACGCGTTGAAGCGTTAGGAAATTTTGATACAATGATCATCGGACGTGGTGGTGGTTCGATCGAGGATCTTTGGCCTTTCAACGAAGAACGGGTGGCTCGTGCGATTTACCAAGCAAAAACACCGAGCATCTCTTCTGTCGGTCATGAGACAGATACGACGATTGCTGACTTAGTGGCTGATGTTCGAGCAGCGACACCGACGGCAGCAGCTGAGTTGGCTGTTCCAGTATTATCGGAAGAGTTGATGCGGATCAAGGAAAGACAAGCCCGCTTAGAGCAAGGTTTTTTACGCCAGATCCAACGAAAACAAGAGCGGTTTGCCCGCTCAAGACAATCCTATGTCTTTCGCCAACCTGAACGTCTCTACGAGGGACAAACGATCAAACTAGATCAATTGCGGCAACGCTTGTATCAAGCAACGCAACAAATTTACCATGCAAAAGAAAAACAAACCATGACCTTAAGTCATCAGTTGCAACAAGTTGCACCAATTTATCGAGTGAAATCAGCCAAGCAAGAAACAAGCTACTTAGAAAAACGACTAGAAGAAAAAATGTACCAATATATGCAACAACAGAAACAAAAGTTTCAACAGACGGTTCAATCACTTGATTTACTTAGTCCTTTAAAAATCATGGGTAGAGGGTATAGTTACACCACGTTGCATGATCAAGTGGCAAAAAGTGTCGATGAGATCCAAGTCGGTGATGAGTTAGTCATTCATTATGCAGATGGACAGGTCAAAGGTAAAGTGGAACAGATCAAAAAGGAGACAGAATAAGATGGCAAATCCAACATTTGAAGAATCATTGCAAGAATTAGAAAAAATCGTCATGCAATTAGAGCAAGGAGATGTTCCTTTAGAATCAGCGTTAGATGCGTTCAAAAGAGGGATGGAATTAAGTAAGCAATGTCAAGATACTCTTTCTAAAGCAGAAGAAACCCTCACAAAAATGATGACTGAGACGAATGAAGAGATCACTTTTGACGAGAAAGAGGGGACACAATGAATCTAACCGATTTTTCTGCGACTCACCTTCCTTTGGTAGAAGAAGAAATGGTTTCTTTCATTACGGAATATACTTCGGATGAACGCTTAAAAGAAAGTATGATCTATTCGATCCATGCAGGAGGAAAAAGAATCCGTCCACTTGCTTTATTAGCAACCGTGGCTTCTTTTGATGCCAAGATCGATACTTCAGCTTATCAAGTGGCAGCAGCATTAGAGATGATCCATACGTATTCATTGATCCATGATGATCTTCCAGCAATGGATAACGACGACCTGCGTCGAGGAAAACCAACCAATCATAAAGTCTATGGGGAGGCAATCGCAATTTTAGCAGGGGATGGATTATTGACGGGTGCCTTCCAGTTGATCAGCATGACCCACTTAGCGAACTCACCAAAATTGTTATTATTGCAACAATTGGCTGTTAGTGCTGGGACACAAGGCATGGTTGCAGGACAAGCGGCAGATATCCAAGGAGAAACGAAAGATTTGACGCTAGAAGAACTAGCATTGATCCATGAACGAAAGACTGGACGTTTGATACGTTATGCTTTGCTAGCAGGTGGGATTTTAGCAGAACAACCAGAAGAAGTTTTGTTACAATTGCAACAAATTGCCGCTCATCTTGGGTTAGCTTTTCAGATCCGTGATGATTTATTGGATGTGACTAGTACGACAGAAGCATTAGGAAAAACAGCTGGCAAGGATGAACGAGCGGATAAAAATACGTATCCACGCTTATTAGGGATCGAGCAGACAAGAGCTGCGTTACAACGAGAAATCCATTCCGCCAATAGGATCATTGCCGAGTTAGAACAAGAAGTTTGTTCATTTGATGGAGAGATTCTTCGTCAGTTGGTCAAACGATTTGATGAGAAGTGAGGAAGAGGATGGAAAAAGAACGAGTAGATGTATTAGCCGTCAAACAAGGGCTATTTGAAACAAGGGAACAAGCAAAACGTTCCGTGATGGCAGGATTGATCTATAATGAGAAAAATGAACGTTTTGATAAACCAGGAGAAAAAATCCCCGTTAGTAGTGAATTAAAAGTCAAAGGTAAAAAATTGCCGTATGTTTCTCGTGGTGGGTTGAAACTAGAAAAAGCATTAAAACAATTTGATCTAACAGTCAAAGATAAAGTATTGCTTGATATTGGGGCATCCACAGGAGGGTTTACCGATGCTGCCTTACAAAATGGAGCAAAAATGAGCTATGCCTTAGATGTAGGCTACAATCAGTTAGCATGGAAAATCAGACAAGATCCAAAAGTGGTCGTGATGGAACGTGTCAACTTTCGTTATGCAAAACCTGAAGACTTTGATCAAGGTGTGCCAGAAGTCGCTGTCATTGATGTATCATTCATTTCTTTGAAGCTGATGCTACCGCCATTACATGCAATTTTGAAACCAGAGGGTGAAGTAATTGCATTGATCAAACCACAATTTGAAGCAGGTAGAGAAGCGGTCGGTAAAAATGGTATTGTTCGAGAAGCGACAACCCATCAACAAGTCATCGAACAAATTTTGACTTTTGCCACAGAGCAAGGGTTTGATGTATTAGATCTAAGTTACTCTCCTATTACAGGTGGAGAGGGAAATATTGAATTTTTAGCGCACTTAAAAAAAGTATCAGATAAAGGAACGATCTATGCGAACGTTGATCCAGCTCACATCGTTGAAATGGCTCATGAACAATTCACGCATAAGCGGTAGTCTAGAAATTGACAAAAAAGACTATGAGTTCTTCTTTATTAAGCGCTTAAAATAAGCTATCATTGAAAGAAGAAGGATTGGTGAAGGAGCGGATTGAGCATGAGAAAAAAAGATCGACATCGTTTGATTACTCGATTACTAAATGAACAAGATATACGTAAACAAGAAGAATTTGTTGAAATATTAAAAAATAAAGGGATTTCTGTTACACAAGCAACGATCTCAAGAGATATCAAAGAGCTTAAATTGATCAAAGTTCCCGCAGTTGATGGTGGCTATCGCTATAGTCTGCCTGCTGAAACAAGTGAAGATGTGAGCAAAAAGCTAGAAAAACTATTGAAGGACGCATTTGTAGCAGTTGACCAGATGGAAAAATTTGTTATTTTAAAGACTTTACCGGGCAATGCTTCTGCAGCTGCAAATTTAATCGATAAACGTTACAAAAAAGAATTGTTCTCGATCATCAACGATGATGACAATGTGTTGATGATCACACGATTGGAAGAAGATGCTGTTCAATTAAAGAAAGATTTTCTGCATTACCTTTAATCTAAGGAGTGATTGCAATGCTACAAGAAATCAGTATCACCAATTTTGCGATTATTCCTGAATTGCGTTTGTCGTTTCATGAAGGAATGACAGCATTAACAGGAGAAACCGGAGCCGGTAAGTCAATTATTATTGATGCTTTGGGCTTATTAGCAGGTGGTCGTGGATCAAGTGATTATATTCGTCAAGGTGCCGATAAATGTATTCTGGAAGGGTTATTTGAGTGGCCTAAACAAGAAGGTTTTGAAGCGCTGATGGAAGAGTTAGGGATCGAGTCTGATGGCTCGAATCTGATCGTCCGTCGAGATATGTCTTTAGCAGGTAAGAATGTTTGTCGAGTCAATGGACATATCGTGACATTAGCGAATTTGCGACGAGTTGGCAGTTATTTAGTGGATATCCAAGGTCAAAATGAGCATCAGGAATTATTACAACCTGAGTCACATCTTGTGTTACTTGATCGTTTTGGGGACTCGACATTCCAACAGAAAAAAAGAGCGTACCAAGAAGCTTATCAAGCGTATCGTGAACTTGAAAGAAAAGTACGTAAGATCCAACAAAACGAAAAAAATTATGTCCAACGTATTGATATGTTGAATTTCCAACAAGAAGAAATCGCAGCCGCTCAATTAGAAGTTGGTGAAGAAGAAAAACTTCGAGAAGAGCGCGATAAATTAAGTAATTATCAAAAAATCGTCGATGGTTTAGCTACTGCTTATGGGGCGCTTAGTGAAGGTGAACAAAGCAGTCTTGATGGGGTGGGAATGGCTGTTTCCGAGATCCAAAGTATTGCCCATCTTGATTCAGAGTATGAAGCAATTTTTGATAATATCCAGAGTGCCTATTATTTATTGCAAGATGCAGTAGGGGATATGAGCAGGCAAATCGATCTGCTTGAACTGGATGAGAATCGTTTGGAAGAAGTGACGCAACGCATGGAAACGATTCGTCAATTGAAGCGTAAATATGGCGATTCAGTTGAAGCCATCTTAGCCTACTATGAAGAAATCACAGAAGAATTGGATTCATCGGATTTTACAGAAGGTCAACTTGATAAAATGAAGAATGAACTGACCCAAAAAGAAGAGTGGGCGTTTCAATGTGCAGAAGAACTCCATCAAGCAAGAAAAGCGATCGCAAGTGACTTAGAACAGTCGATTCTGCGCGAATTAAAGAGTCTATATATGGAAAACACCGAATTTGAAGTTCGTTTTTCAACGCAAGCAAATGGACGCTTAGATGAGCAAGGTTTTGATATTGTCGAATTTTATATTACGACAAATCCAGGAGAACCATTGAAGCCACTAGTCAAGGTAGCGTCAGGTGGAGAATTGTCACGAGTATTACTTGCTCTGAAAACCATTTTTTCTTCTGAACAAGGTGTGACTAGTATCATTTTTGACGAAGTTGATACTGGTGTTAGTGGCAGAGTGGCACAAGCCATTGCGGATAAGATATTGAAAATATCCAAGTATTCCCAAGTACTTTGTATCACGCATCTCCCTCAAGTGGCTGCTGTAGCGGATTATCAATATTACATTGTAAAAAAAGTCGTCGGCGGAAGAACACAAACATCCGTCTCCGAATTAGCCGCAGCTGAAAGAGAAAATGAAATCGCACGAATGTTAGCGGGGAGTGAAATCACGCCTTTAACGATCGAACACGCCAAAGAGTTGTTACGTTTGGCGAAAAAATAAATAGAAAATAAAAATCACCCTTTGCCTACATTGGCTAGGGTGATTTTATTTTGCTTTTTTAGGAATAGAGGTAAAAAAACAGTTGAAATCTTTCCCAACAGAAAAAATAATTGGTTATTTTTATATTGTATTTTATTATACTTTTTTTATGATTTTGAGAATGAGATTTTTAAATCCAAAAGCTGTCAATAGTCAATCAATAGTTAATCCGCTTACAAAGGTATATTTTTTTAATCATAAAAAATTTTGGTCAATAATGAAAAGATAAATTCAGTAGTAATGTTTTCCCAGTTTTTGATTATGTTTGAAAAAAAAGCACTACACATAATTTAGTTTGAACGTATGATTATTGAAAATAATTCTTTTTTGAACGCTAAGAACAGGTACTTGAGGTTAGTAGGAAAATGATGTCATAAATAGTCTAAAGTATTTCTGTAAATAAACAAGAAATATTATCTGTGTAACTACCACGGATAAAAGATAGGTTTGTAAGAATGTAATAGATTAGTAAATGAATAATACGAATATTCTTAGATCAATAAAAGCTATCATTGATTCGCTTAAAGTATTGTATTAAAAGTATCGTCATATCGTCTATGTAAATGATTCGTTTCCGCTGGTGATTTATTTGTTATAGAAATAGCAAACTCAATGATTATTGTTCGTTGTTTTTGTCCCAATGGTGGTTACGTCGTATTTTTACTCATAGAGAATACCTACAAGAAAGGGAGGAAGGGACAATTCATCTAAAAATTTTTTGTAAATGGGTGATTTAGGAACGTACACTTTTAGAAGTTTTTCTAAGAAAAAGGAATGGAACAAAATAAATACATAATAATGCGAGGAGTGTAAGATATGCCAGGAATTGATTTCAGAGAAACAGGTGGAAAGTTCATTAATCGAATGCATGACGCTAATAAGACAAATACTCAAAAAAATCTGAATAGATTAGCTATTCGCATGGGGAATGAATCCCTAAATGTGAGAGCAAACCCAATTGTTACTTATCTTTATTATTCGACAGGTATTCTTCAAAATACAACACTACAGCCGATTAATCAAAGGAATGATCGAGTTGCAGGAAATGCGCGCACCTCATTTGGAGAAAGAAATCAAGAAAGTCCTTCGTATGATTTAAATACTAGAGCAAATGCAACTCAAAGCTATCGTAATGTAGTACAGAGAATTCCTCAAGTCAGTATAGATCAAAACGTTCTAGCATCAAATGGGCTAGCTAATGTGACAGGTACGGTTCCTAAAAATTTTAATAGTGAGTACGTTCCTAAAAAGGCATTGAAATTTAAACGTAAAGAATCTAGTGAACATAAGGGCAATACATCTCGCAATACAAGTGATGTATTGCAACAATCCCTAAATGGAAGTAGACAGATCAATCCAAGACATCGCCGTGCGCTCTCCAAGGAAGCCTCCTATTTAATTAAGAAAGGCACAAGTGAGCTACATGATCAGAGAGTAAAAATTCTGAATAGTATTCAAAAAGATGAAATGTTTAAGTCTGAAGTAAGATCATCCAACCATGAGCAGACATCCCAAACAAAAGACAATGAGCTAACGAATAATGGGATGACTTCCTGGCAAGAAGAAAAGTTTCACTTGTCACAGGAAGATGTAGATGCAATTAAGAAAGATGCAAGTGGACTACATGATCAGATAGTAAATCATACAAGTAGAATTCAAAAAGATGAGACTTCTTTTGTTTATGAAATCCCTAAGTTTGAAGCAAGACCATCCAAGCTAGATCAGGGAACAGACTCACGTAATCGAACAACCAATATGGAAAATCAGGAAATTTTAAAGGGATTTTTGGATGGATTACAAAAAGCCTATTCATCGCAAACAAAAGATAGTCCAAATTCAGATTTTAGATTGCGAGAAGAAAATGAGCCAACAAGCACTGGAATAGCGTCCTGGCAAAAAGGAAAGAATCACTTGTCACAGGAAGGTGTAGATACAACTCAGAAATCGACGATTGAACTACAGGATAAGGCAATGCAAAGTTTGAAGAGTATTCAAAATGATCACATATCTAAGTTTGAAGCAAGACCATCCAAGCGAAATCAGGGAACAGACTCACGTAATCGGACAACCTATATGGAAAATCAGGGAATGACAAAGAAATTTGTAGAAGGTTTACAGCAAGCCTCTTCCTCCCAAACAAAAGATGATCCGAATTCAGAGGTCAATTTTACAACGCATGGAGAAAAAGAAATTGACACAGTTAAACTGCGCAATCTCAATGATAATCCTGTATTTGAAGCAAGAAATGTAAGAGGTGAAAACGAAGAAAGCTTGACACGCGGTGTAGGAGAAAGTCTAATCAAGTTCGGAGAGCAAGCACAGCTCTATCGTTCTAAGGCTGCAATATATCAACAAGCGATTCCTACGCAACCGTCGCAAAATAAATCACAGGATCTGTATAACAGCTTGGCGAATCAAAAAACTATTGATTTAAAAGATACGCCGACAGGTGAATATATTTTAAAAATGATAGAATCATCGGATGGACATAATTTTCCCGCAGAATTGAAGGATTTTTTGAAAGATTTACAGCAAGCTCCTTCATCCCAGACCAAAGACAGTCCAACTTCAGAGTTTAGATTGAGAGAAGAACAGGCGAGTCAGTCTACACAGTCAGTGACCAGATTTCATAATGAAAATAAGAAAAGTTTTGCGATGCTAACAAGTGATGCGAGAGTAAAAAGCCAACATAAAAATATATCGAATCAAGCAAGCCAGCAACCAAGAACAAACAAAAAAGAGGTTAGTTTAAGTATGTAGTAACCAATGTGACAGACTCTTGATGATAATAGCTAATAACAGGAAATGGAGGTTGCGCCAAATTTGGCGCAACCTCCATTATTTTTACATGACACTGATTACAGCAGTTAGAACGACTGAGCCGATTGTCAAAATCAACATTGTCCAAATCACTAATTTTGTGACTTTCGCAAAAGTGCTTGTTTGTTTTTTTTCTCGCATCGTGATTACCTCGATTTATTATTGTTAACTTGATTTTACATGCTTTTCACTGATTCTACAAGAGGGCATCTCTATAAAAACTTACCTTTTTTCAAATAATAAGTAGTCAGAAGTGAAATGATCACGGTCAATAGTATCAACCAAAGAAAAGCATCATCCCTTTCGGCAATTGGTAGTTTAATATTCATACCATAAATACTTCCAATGATTGTTGGAATCGTTAGGATAATCGTTAAAGAAGTTAAAATTTTCATAATATTATTCAAGTTGTTTGAAATGATGGCAGAAAAAGTTTGGTTCATCTGTTCGACAAGCTTCAAGCGGATACGAGCGGTGGTCTTTGCTTGTTCTGTTTCGATGATCACGTCTCTGAGGTGATTCATCATCGCGTGATTATTTTTTACCGATTGGTTCTCGGCTAATTGTTGCAACGCTTCAAGATTCGAGGCAGTCGCTTCTTTGAAATAAACCAAGCTTTTTTGGATATCCATGATTTGATACAATTGTTTATTCTCAGTTGAAACTTTTAGTTGTGTCTCCAACAAATCACATTGTGCAAGTAAGGTAGAGAGATAAGTGTTATAGGACTGAGTGATCTGCCAAAGTAACTGCATAAAAATATTTAGAGTTGTCGAAAGATCGTTTCTTTGAAACGTTTGATGAAAGACTTTTTTCAAAAAAAGTGGTTCGTGATTCGTAATTGTGATAAGCTTCTTTTTGGGCGTGAGAATAATCGAAAACGGATAAGTATCTACTTGGAAATATCCGCTAGGACTAGTTTTTGGAAAAGGGTATTGCAATAATACCAATGCTGGTTTTGTAAGCTTTTCTTGATTAAATTCTTCTACCCGGGAGTTTTCTGCATCGTCTAAGACAGACGTGAGGTAATCTTTAGGTATTTGGAACTGTTTGATCAATTGATTGATTTCTTCTTCTGTTGGTCGCTCGACACAATACCAAATGGTTTCAGCCGTTTCTTCCATTGAATCAACCAATTTCTGGTCTTCAAGTGTGAAATACTTTATCATTAGGAACCTCCTCAATACTTCTTTCTTCTATTATAACCAATTCTTGAAAAGAACACATTGAAAGAGACTACCCACTGATTATCAATCTTGATTTGTCAAAAAACGGCTGCAACAAAATAATAAAACAGTATAAATTTAAACTAAATGAAATCGTTGTGTAAACTAAATCACGTATACTGAACGCAACGATAAAAAAGGAGATTTGTCGAATGGGCAGTTTTTCACCACTTGTATTGTTTTGGTACATCTTTCCGGCAATCGTGATTTTTGGTTGTCAATTTCTAGTAAAAATATTTGCATTGACTCGTCGTTTCAAAGTCAAAGCACCTGATTTAGCCGTTCCTTTTTTGTGGGGAGGCATCCACGCATTGTCTCGTAATACCGCTACGTCTTCATTTTTGCCCTTTTTATTGATCACCATCCTTTTAATGGCAATCTGTATCGCGATATTCCAAGCTTATTACTATGACGAACTTGTGTATTCACGTTATTTCAAAATGACTTGGCGTCTTACTTTTTTGGTGACCTTAGTCATGTATCTCGTTTTGATCGTCCTAAACATCCTTTCGTTTCTCTAATATGGCGCAATCAGGCTGTTAAAAGACTTTAAAAAATCTTTTAGCAGCCTGATTGTTAAAATTTTTTTTACTAATCAAAAAGTTATTCTCAGATTTCCCATAAAAGGTGGTAGAAAGTGGGGGATTGTGGTAGACTGATTTTAGTTAGTGGAGGATTGGGGGTAGTTTCGATGTTAATGGGCGAATTTCGGCATAATATTGATGCAAAAGGTCGCTTGATCGTGCCTTCAAAACTGCGCGAAGAATTAGGCGAACAATTCGTGTTGACTCGTGGATTAGATGGCTGTCTTTTTGGCTATCCGATGAGCGAATGGAACGAATTAGAGTCGAAACTCAATGATATGCCCCTAGCAAAGAAAGACGCTAGAACCTTTGTCCGTTTTTTCTACTCAGCAGCTACAGAATGTGAGTTGGACAAACAAGGACGTATCAACATCCCTAATACATTAAGAAACTACGCAACAATAACGAAAGAGTGTGTCATTGTTGGTGTGTCAAACCGAATCGAAATTTGGGATGAAGCCAAATGGCAAGAATTTTCAGAAGCTGCGGAAGAAAACTTTGATGAAATCGCTGAAAATATGATCGATTTCGGATTATAAGAAATAGGAAGAGGCTGACCAATGACTGAAACATTTCAACACTATACAGTCATGTTAAAAGAAACGGTAGATGGACTTGCAATCAAACCGAACGGAATTTATGTGGACTGTACACTCGGCGGAGCCGGGCATAGCGAATACTTATTAAGCCAACTGAATACAGAGGGTCATCTTTATGCGTTTGATCAAGATCAAATAGCAATCGATCACGCAAAAATACGTTTGGCTGAGTATGTCGAAAAAGGTATGGTCACTTTTATCAAAGCAAATTTCCGTGAGCTTGAAGAGCGCTTGACTGAATACGTACCTAAGGTCGATGGGATACTTTACGACTTAGGCGTGTCTTCGCCACAATTAGACGAAGCAGAACGTGGATTCAGTTATCATCAAGATGCGCCTTTGGATATGCGAATGGATCAATCGGCACATTTGTCAGCGTATCATGTGATCAACGAATATCCTTACAATGAATTAGTAAAGATTTTCTTTCGTTATGGAGAAGAAAAGTTTTCAAAACAAATTGCCAGAGAAATTGAACGGGTGAGAAAAGATCATCCGATTGAAACAACCGGGGAATTAGTAGAAATCATCAAACAGGTGATTCCTGCCCCAGCAAGACGAAAAGGCGGTCATCCTGCAAAACGCATTTTTCAAGCTGTGCGAATTGCAGTCAATGATGAGCTAGGTGCGGAGGAAGCCTCTTTAGAGCAAGCAATCCGCTTATTGAAGGTCGGTGGCCGGATCAGTGTGATCACTTTCCACTCATTAGAAGATCGGATCGTCAAAAACATGTTCAAAGAATATAGTACGGTCAAAGATTTACCACCAGGGTTGCCGATCGTACCTGATGAGTTCCAACCTGAATTAAAAGTGATAACGAGAAAACCGATGTTGCCATCTGAAGAAGAATTGGCAGAAAACAATCGTTCTCGTAGTGCAAAATTGCGTATCGCTGAAAAAATACGAGAGAAAGAGGAGTAGAAGAATGGCAGAACTAAAGAAAGTCCAACAATATCCATATGATTTACAAGAAATTGAACTACCAGAGCAACCTCTGCCAGATTCACCCTCAGAGAAAGAAATCGTTCTTCCTCAATCTCCAGCAAAACGCTTGAAGCAAATCTCTATTTTTGAAAAGCTTGCAGTAGTGTGTATTGCTTTTTCTGTCATCGCACTTTGCGTATTAACAGTGATGTTACGAACCAATATCAGTGGTATGGAAAAGCAAATCGGTGCGCTACAGGTTGAATATAATGAAAAAAATCAAGAAAAAATCAGTTTGGAACAAGAGAAAAGTGAACTTTCTCGTACCGAGCGTGTTAAAAAAATCGCAGAAGAAAAAGGGTTGTCAATCAATGACGACAATTTAAGGAAAGTGAAGTAAATGAGTCTTAAAAATAAATTCCGGCGGTTTATGGAAAAGAAAAATCTAAATCCGATGAACAATCGCAAAAAAGTAGGTATCATTTTATTTGCTACGAGTATTGGATTGTTCTTTTTATTTGCCGTTCGTTTTGCATACATCGTGATCGGTGGACATGTGGCTGGCACATCACTAGAAGAAAAAACGAACCAGCTTTATCAAGGTAGTGAAGAGGTCAAGGCAAAACGAGGCACGATTTTTGATCGTAATGGGGTGGCACTAGCAGAAGATGCCACGTCTTACTCGATCAAAGCGATTCTTTCCGAAACATACACGACTGGAAATAAAAAATTATATGCACAAGAAAAAGATTTCGATACACTTGCGGATATTATCAGTAAAAACCTTTCAATGGAAAAAAGTAAAGCCTTGAAGGTGCTACGTGATGGAGCCGAGCAAAATCTCTACCAAGTAGAGTTTGGGAATTATGGACGTAATATCACCCAAGAAACGAAACAAAACATCGAAGCAGAGATGAAAGCAGCTGATGTGACTGGGCTTTATTTCGATAACCATCCTGCACGTATGTATCCTAGTGGGGTATTTTCTTCCCATTTTATTGGCTATGCGGTACCGGATGAAGAAGAAAATGGTTTAGTTGGCCGACTTGGGATCGAATCTGCTTATAATGATATTTTGAGTGGACAAAACGGAAAGATCTACTATCAAAAAGATAATTTCCAAAACCCATTACCAGGTACTGTAGCAGAAGAAGAAAAGGCAACAGACGGTAAAGATGTGTATACGACCCTTGATAGTCGTCTGCAAAGTTACTTAGAAACATTGATGGATCAAGTCAATGAAGAATACCAACCTGAAGAATTGACTGCGATATTGATGGAAGCTAAAACAGGCGAGATCACTGCGATGAGCCAACGCCCGACATTCAATCCTGAGACGATGGAAGGGTTGACTGGTGAAGATGCTGTGTGGCGTAACATCCTTGTACAAGATTCTTATGAACCAGGCTCAACGATCAAAGTCTTCACGACAGCAGCAGCGATCGAAGAAGGTAAATTTGATGAAAATGAATCTTTCCTATCCGGACAGATCAAAGTGGCTGATGCCACGATCAATGACCATGACTTTGGTAAAAAAGGAATACTGACCATGCGTCAAGCTCTTTCATGGTCTAGTAACGTGGGAATGGTAATGCTGGAACAACGTTTAGGTGGTAAGTGGTATAACTATTTGCAAAAACTAGGATTTGGGCAAAGTACTCACTCTGGGTTGGATGATGAAGTTGCGGGTGCTTTACCCACTGCTAATATCGTTGACCAAGCGATGAGTGCGTATGGCCAAGCGATTGGTGTCACGAATTTCCAAATGATGAAAGCTTTCAGCGCGATCGCCAACAACGGGACGATGATCCAACCACGTTATATCAGTAAGATCGTTGATCCAAATACTGGAGAAGAAGTTTCTACTGAAACGGAAGTGTTAGGACAGCCATTTTCGAAAGAAACGACAGAAAAAGTTCGTGAGTATATGCGTGATGTCATAGAAAATGAAAATTACGGGAGTGCTTACGGAGTATATAATGTTCCGGGATACAATATTGCAGCTAAAACAGGAACAGCCCAAATTGCTTCTGATACAGGAGGTTATCTAACAGGTGATACCGCGTATTTGTATTCGATCGTCGAAATGGTACCAGCTGAGGATCCCGAATATGTCCTTTATCTGACAATGAAACATCCTAAGACATATGACCGCACAGCTTTAGCAAAAATTGCGAACCCATTACTGAAACGAGCAATGGATTTCAAAGAAGCTGAAACAGCTACGCCAGAAGAGAAAAAGACGGAAAATATCACTGTCTCTGACTATCGTAATTTGAATCCTGATATTGCCGCTGCTGATGCACAAAAGAGCGGTTTGCAACCAGTAGTCATCGGCGATGGAGACAAGGTAGAAGCGCAATCCACAGCAAATGGGGATGAGCTGATATCGGGAGAAAAATTGATTTTATATAGTGGTGGTACTGCATTGATGCCTGATGTGACAGGCTGGTCAAAGGCAGATATCATGAAATTAGGAAAAATACTTGGTGTCGAAGTGACGTTCCACGGTGATGGTTACTGTACAGAACAAAGCCTCGCACCTTATGAAAAAATATCTGATGAAACATTAAGTTTCCATCTAAAAGAATAATAGGAGAGAAGAGAGCATGGATTTGACACAAACATTAATTCCCATTGCGAGTAGTTGTGCAATGACGATTGCAACAATGCCGTTATTTATTGGTTATTTTCAAATGAAAAAACAAGGCCAAGCCATTCGTGAGGAAGGACCTAAATGGCATAATGTAAAAGCCGGAACTCCAACGATGGGGGGATTGGTGTTTTTAGTCAGTGCGCTCTTGACTGGTATCTGGGTAGGCGCTTGGCAACAACAGTTGACGCCTACTCTTTTCATCCTACTTTTTGTACTTGCCCTATATGGAGCAATTGGTTTTTTAGATGATTTCATCAAAATCTTCAAGAAAAGAAATATGGGATTGAACTCAAAGCAAAAATTGATTGGCCAAATTGTTGGGGGAATCATCTTTTATCTCGTTTATCGTGGTGAAGGATACCCTGGAACACTGAATTTTTTTGGAATTGATCTTCCATTAAGTTGGTTGTACGGATTATTTGCGATTTTCTGGTTAGTTGGCTTTTCCAATGCTGTTAACTTAACAGATGGTATTGATGGTTTAGTAGCTGGATTAGGAAGTATTTCTTTTTTGACCTACGCAGTTATCGCTTGGCACCAACAGCAGTATGATGTCTTAATTATCTGCTTGAGTGTTTTAGGTGGTTTACTAGGGTTTTTCGTCTATAATCGCAAGCCTGCCAAAATATTCATGGGGGATGTCGGTTCCTTAGCATTAGGAGGATTGTTGGCAGCAATCTCGATCATGCTCAATCAGGAATGGACATTACTATTGATCGGTCTGATGTATGTCATCGAAACAGCTAGCGTGATGTTACAAGTATCTTCTTTCAAATTGACTGGTAAAAGAATCTTTAAAATGTCACCAATCCATCATCATTTCGAGATGAGTGGTTGGTCTGAATGGAAGATAGATACTGTCTTTTGGATAACAAGTGTAATTACTTCGTTGATCACATTGTGGATCGTATGGTAGGAGATGACGAGAATGAAAAAAATAACAACTTATGAAAATAAAAAAGTCCTTGTATTAGGATTAGCAAAAAGTGGATTCAGTGCGGCCAAGTTATTACATGAACTGGGCGCACTTGTCACCGTTAATGATGGAAAACCGTTTGATGAAAATCCTGAAGCGCAAGAATTACTTTCTTTAGGGATCAAAGTAGTGACTGGTAGTCACCCAATTGAATTATTAGATGAAAAATTTTCAATGCTGGTCAAAAATCCAGGTATTCCTTACACACATCCATTCGTTGCAAAAGCTCAAGAAATGGGTATTCCGGTAATTACGGAAGTTGAACTGGCTTACGAAGTAGCGGAATGCCCAATTATCGGCATAACAGGCACCAACGGAAAAACGACGACAACAACAATGACTGGGTTATTGTTGAATGCAGGGAAATCAGCAGGTATCACTCGTTTAGCTGGTAATATTGGCTATCCTGCAAGTAGTGTGGCACAAGAAGCAAATCCGGAAGACAAGATTGTTATGGAACTTTCAAGTTTTCAATTGATGGGGATTACTGATCTTCGTCCCCACATTGCAGTGATCACCAATATCTACGAAGCACATATCGACTATCATGGCTCTCGTCCAGCCTACGTCAAAGCTAAATGGCATTTGCAAAAAAACATGACGTCAGAGGATTATCTTGTACTGAATTGGAATCAGAAAGAATTACAGGAACTAAGTAAAAAAACAAAAGCGAAAGTGTTACCTTTTGCGACAGATCAAGTCTTAGAGACAGGTGCTTATTCTTTTGAGGGAGTTATTTATTACGACAAAGAAAAAGTCATGGAAATCTCAGAAATAGGTGTTCCGGGAGCACACAATGTCGAAAATGCGTTAGCAGCTATTACTGTTGCAAAACAATATAATGTCTCAAATGAAGAAATAAAAGAAACATTGAGTCATTTTCATGGCGTACCACATCGTACACAATATGTCGGTGAGGTCCAAGGACGTAAATTTTACAATGATTCGAAAGCCACAAATATCTTAGCGACCAAGATGGCATTAAGCGGATTTCAACCGGAAAAATTGATTCTGATCGCCGGTGGACTTGATCGGGGCAATAGCTTTGATGAACTCATTCCATCACTTGAAGGTGTGAAGGGATTGATCACTTTTGGTGAAACTAAAGAGAAATTGAAGGATGCTGGTGGAAAAGCGGGCATACCAATAATCTGCACCGCAGAGTCTGTGGAAGCTGCGGTTCCTGTAGCTTTAGAAAATAGCGAGCCAGGAGATGTGGTTTTATTATCACCAGCCAATGCAAGTTGGGACCAATATCCTAATTTTGAGATCCGTGGCGATCGCTTTATGGAAGCCGTTAGAAAATTAAAAATAGAAAAGTAGAAACGAGCGATAATAACTATGAAAATTTTGGTAACAGGTGGAGGAACCGGTGGACATATCTATCCCGCGCTAGCCTTCGTCAATTATGTGAAAACACAAGAGCCGAACGCCGAGTTTATGTATGTAGGTGCAAAACGTGGTTTGGAAAACAAAATTGTTCCAACCACTGGGATTCCTTTTCATACCTTAGAGATCCAAGGATTTCAGCGAAAGTTTTCACTAGCTAATGTCAAAACGATCCAATTATTCTTAAAAAGTATCCATCAAGCGAAAAAAATACTAAAAGAATTTCAGCCAGACATCGTGATCGGAACCGGTGGTTATGTTTCTGGAGCAGTTGTGTATGCCTCAGCTAAGTTAGGGATTCCGACAATCATCCATGAACAAAATAGTGTGCCGGGGATGACAAATAAATTTTTGAGTCGTTATGTGGATCGAATCGCGCTTTCTTTTAAAGATGCAGCGACCTTTTTCCCGAAGGACAAATCAGTTTTGATTGGTAACCCGCGAGCACAAGAAGTTGCAGATACGATGAAAACGGATATTCTAAAAAAATTTGATCTTGATCCTGAGAAGAAAACAGTCTTGATTTTTGGAGGAAGCCAAGGGGCATTAAAAATCAACCAAGCTGTTACTTCTTATTTGGATACATTTGAAGCGACGGATTATCAGATCCTTTATGCATCAGGAGAACGTTATTATCAAAGCATTAAGGAAAAGTTAGGAGAAACAAAAGCAAATATCAGTATTCAACCTTACATCAATGAAATGGCAGCGGTGATGGCGGCAAGTGATCTATTGGTCGGACGAGCAGGGGCAACCTCCATTGCTGAGCTGACCGCACTTGGGTTACCTGCGATCCTTATCCCAAGTCCTTATGTGACAAACGATCATCAGACAAAAAACGCGATGAGTCTCGTTCGAGTTGGGGCGGCTAAGATGATTGCGGATGGAGAGTTGGATGGTGATTCGTTGGGTGCCGCGATAAATGAGATCATGACAGATGAAACACTGCAAAAAAGCATGTCAACTGCCTCTAAAACATTAGGTATCCCGGATGCGTCTGAGCGCTTGTACCAACTAGCAAAATCGTTAATCATAGAATAAGGTGGTGGTCATAGATGAGTAAGAAAAAAGAAACAAAAAAAATGCCTGAGAAGTCAAACGATGAAAACTCGCTGACACCTTGGCAAATGGCCAACCGAAAATACTTAGAAGAACATAAAGAAAAAACAGATCATCAGACAGGAACAAGTGAAAAAAGCGAGCATAAAGAAGAACAAAAAGATCCTATTTCTTCTGAAAAAGAAGAATTGCTTGTTGAAGAAGATGATTTATTAGACTATGAAGAAATCGAACATAAGAAAGACGGGGGACCGTATAATGGTTCGTTTATCGATCGCTTGCCTAATTTAAAAAATTATCGAAACAAAGTTTTATACAAAAGGCTGAGTTTAATCATTTCCATTCTTTTGATTCCTTTGTTATTTTTGATTTATTACGTTTCCCCGTTGAGCAAATTAGAGGGTGTTTCTATTTCCGGAAATGAAGTTGTTTCGAAAGAAGAAATATTGAAGGATACGCAATTAGCATTGAATCAGCATATTTGGGGACAGTATTGGCAACGCCAAAGTTACATCGATCATTTGAAAAAAGAGCAACCTCGAATAAAATCTGCTACGATCGGTTTTAGTAGTGTCAATACATTTGATCTGTCTGTCACTGAATATAAAGAGATTGCTTTGATTTTAACGGACGGAAAATATAGCCCTGTGATCGAAGATGGAACAGTGTTGGATGAGACCGTTGAAAGTCCAACAAAAAATCTTCCGATCCTAGAAGGATTTACTGACCCAACAAAAATCAAAGATTTAGCAATAGAATATAATAAACTATCTCCAGAGTTGCAAAAAGCCATTTCGGAAATCAAATATACGCCACGTAATACGAATCAAAATTTGATCCAGCTGAATATGAACGATGGCAATCAAGTGATCGTCAATATTACTAACTTAGCAACGCAAATGAATTTTTATGCGCAAGTAGCTAGTGAAATGGAAGAAAATGGTGTGATCGATATGGAAGTAGGGATTTTTTCTTACCCTTACTCAAATAATAGCGAAGAAGCAGAAGAAGGATCAGAAGAAAGTACAGATGAAAGTGCGCAAAGTGCGGATCAAACTTCTACTCCAGAAACAGGCGTTGATGAGCCTCAAATAAGTGAGAATCAAGACGAAATGAATCCAACGAATGAAAATACGACCCCATCTTCGTCAAGTTTAGATGAAAATTAAGAAAACCACTGTAAAATGTGATAATCTACTTTCTAAAAACTGGTAATTTATGGTAAAATTGGAAACAGTGAATATATCTATAAAGTATATTTTTAAAACGGACGTTATTGGTTCGCATGTATATGGAATAGTTAAGTAGGAGGGAATCCCATTCATGGCAAAAACAGGAATGTACGTAGGCCTTGATATTGGAACGACATCTGTCAAAGTTGTCGTGGCTGAATATATCGACAGCCAAATGAATATTATTGGAGTAGGGAACGCAAAATCAGAAGGGATTAACCGAGGCATCATCGTTGATATCGATAAAACAGTACAAGCGATACAGCGAGCAGTGCGTCAGGCAGAAGAAAAAGCCGGCATTCAAATCAAAAGTGTAAGCGTGGGTCTACCAGCAAACATGCTTGAAGTAGAAAACTGCCAAGGGATGATTGCAGTAAACGGAGATTCAAAAGAAATCACCGATGAAGATGTCCGCAATGTGGCTTCAGCTGCACTGGTTCGTTCAATACCTCCTGAACGTCAAATCGTGTCAATTTTACCACAGGACTTTACGGTAGATGGATTCGAAGGCATCAAAGATCCTCGTGGGATGATCGGTGTCAGATTAGAAATGTATGGTCTATTATTTACAGGACCAAAAACAATCATTCATAACATTCGTAAGTGTGTTGAGAATGCGGGATTGATCGTCAATGAATTAGTGATCACACCTTTAGCGTTGACTGAATCAATTCTTTCAGATGGAGAAAAAGATTTTGGTACAATCGTTATCGATATGGGTGGTGGACAAACAACAACAGCTGTCATGCATGACAAACAGTTGAAATTCACGAGCCTAGATCAAGAAGGTGGCGAATTTGTCACAAAAGATATCTCCATTGTTTTAAATACTTCCTTCAACAATGCAGAAGCATTAAAAATAAATTACGGGGATGCTTATCCAGAACGTACCTCAGAGCAAGAAGAATTTCCGGTAGATGTGATTGGCCAAACAGAACCTGTTCGAGTCGATGAACATTACCTATCAGAAGTGATCTCTGCTCGAATGGAACAAATCTTCAATAAAGCAAAAGAAGCATTAGATCAAATCGAAGCATTAGAGCTGCCTGGTGGTATCGTGTTAACTGGTGGGGCAGCAAGCCTTCCAGGTGTCGTTGATTTGGCACAGGAAATATTTGGCGTAAACGTGAAACTTTATGTACCAAATCAAATGGGTCTAAGAAATCCGGTATTTACAAACGTGATCAGTATCGTTGATTACTCTGCGAATTTAAGTGAAGTATACCAATTAGCTAAAATCGCTGTTATGGGGGAATCAGCACCTGTTCATTATACAACCAATGAGCCGGAAGCTCACACATCATATGAACAATACGATGTGGCAGAAGAAACAACGTATAACGAAGAACCAGAAGAAAAAAATTCTGGCGAAAACGTAACAAGTAAAATCAAAGGATTTTTTACCAATATATTTGATTAATCATCGTGGGAGGAAAAAAACATGGAATTCTCAATTGATAATAACATCAATGACGGCGCAGTCATCAAAGTAATCGGCGTCGGTGGTGGAGGCGGAAACGCTGTAAACCGTATGATTGAAGAAAACGTTAAAGGTGTTGAGTTTATCACTGCCAACACAGACGTTCAAGCATTAAAAAATTCAAAAGCTGAAACAGTGATCCAATTAGGCCCTAAATACACACGTGGTTTAGGAGCAGGTTCACAACCAGAAGTTGGCCAAAAAGCAGCTGAAGAGAGTGAACAATCTTTACGTGAAGCATTAGAAGGCGCAGACATGATCTTCATCACTGCTGGTATGGGTGGTGGAACTGGTACTGGTGCTGCACCGATCGTTGCTGGAATTGCTAGAGAATTAGGCGCATTGACAGTAGGTGTTGTCACTCGTCCATTTACATTTGAAGGACCAAAACGTGGCCGTTTCGCTGCGGAAGGTATCGCACGTTTGAAAGAAAATGTTGATACATTATTGATCATCTCAAACAACCGTCTTCTTGAAGTCGTTGACAAAAAGACACCAATGCTTGAAGCATTCCGTGAGGCAGATAATGTCTTACGCCAAGGTGTGCAAGGTATCTCTGATCTAATCACTGCACCAGGTTACGTAAACTTGGATTTTGCTGATGTAAAAACAGTCATGGCAAACCAAGGTACTGCTTTGATGGGTATCGGAGTAGCAAGCGGTGAAGAACGCGTGATCGAAGCAACGAAGAAAGCAATCTCTTCTCCATTATTAGAAACATCGATCGATGGGGCAGAACAAGTCCTATTGAACATCACTGGTGGCTTGGATATGACGTTATTCGAAGCACAAGATGCTTCAGATATCGTAGCAAATGCAGCAACTGGCGATGTAAATATCATCTTAGGTACATCGATCAATGAAGAAATGGGCGATGAAATCCGTGTAACGGTCATTGCTACAGGTATTGATGAAACAAAAAAGGAACGAAAGTCTAGTCGTCCAGCTAGACAAACGTCAACTCAAACGCAATCTTCTGCTCAAAGCAATCGACTAGACATGGACCAAGCAAAACCAATTACTGCTGAAGATGAAAGCAGTTTTGGTGATTGGGACATCCGTCGCGAACAAAATGTTCGTCCAAAAGTGGATGAGTCTAATTACGAAACTATTGAGAAAAAAGAATTTGATACATTCAATCGTGAAGAAACAAAAACAAAAGGTGACGACGAATTGAATACACCGCCGTTTTTCCGTCGTAAAAAATAAAAGGAGGAAGAGCACATGATTGCTGACAACTTGCAGAATATCAAGCAAGACATTCAGGATTCGTGTGCTCTTGTTCATCGTGACCCGAAAGAAGTGACATTAGTAGCTGTTACAAAATCTGTAGAATCACTCCAAACTGAAGAATTAATCAATGCTGGAGTCACACATTGTGCAGAAAATCGTGTCGATAAATTGTTGCAAAAAAAACAAGATTTGCTTAAATATTCTGAAGTGAAGTGGCATTTAATTGGTAATTTACAACGCAGAAAGGTAAAATTGATTGTAAATGAAATTGATTACTTTCATGCGTTAGACAGTTTGAAATTAGCAGAAGAAATCCAAAAAAGATTAGAAAAACAATTAGCTTGTTTTGTGGAAGTCAATGTGTCTGGTGAAGTATCGAAACACGGTATCTCACCAGCGGAGCTTCTACCTTTCTTAGAATCTTTAGCAGCCTATCCAAATATACAGGTAGTGGGACTTATGACTATGGCACCGAAGGACGCTTCTGCTGAACAAATTCGTAAAGTGTTTGAAACGCTGAGAGAATTGCGTGATCTTGCCCAATCAAAACAATACACACATGCACCATGTACCGAACTGAGCATGGGGATGAGCCAAGATTTTCAACTTGCAATTGAAGAAGGAGCTACATTTATCCGTGTAGGAACAGCGCTATTCAAAGACGAGGAGGAAGAATAATGCCACTTTTAAACAGGGGAGCAATTGCTAATTTTTTCGGATTAGCTGATGAAGAAGAGTACGAATACGAAGATTATCCTGAACAACAACAGGTTGCTAAGCAACCAACTAAATCAAACACACAGTATCAACAACATTCTCCAGCTGTTTCACAGCCGATTGAAAAAAAACAACGCCCAACGACGACATCTCGTCCGGTTGGTCGTGAGAATGCGCCGACGAACGAAACAAAAAAAGTCATCGAATTACATCAAACTTCTACAAAAAATACGCAAAAAGACCAACGACAAACGAGACCATCTGTTCAACCTAACACACAGTTAGCAGGAAAAATCACAGTGATGGAACCTCGTGCCTACTCTGAAGCAATGACGATTGCTAAAAGGATCATTGCGGGAGAAGCAACATTAGTCAACTTTCGGTTAGTAGAAGAAAAGCAGGCTCGACGTATCGTGGATTTCCTAACAGGGACAGTCTATGCGTTAGACGGCGATATCAAACGAGTAGGTGATGAGATTTTCCTTTGCACACCAGCTGGTCTGGAAATCGATAGTTCAACGGCTCAATCTTTCGCAGATGGAAGTATGTTTGATCTGTAAAGAGGAGGAGCAAACATTTATATTCTTTTTATGTTACTTAATTTAATTTCACGTGCTGCATACTTTTATAGCATGATCCTAGTAGTCTATGCGTTACTATCTTGGTTTCCAGGAGGGTATCAATCTAGCCTTGGACGTATATTAGCAAAGATTTGTGAACCATATATCAGCCTATTCGATCGTTTGCCTTTAAGATTTGGACCAATGGATTTTACTGTCTTAGCATCAATTGTCATTTTAAATCTTGCTGTCCAAGGATTGCAGCATATCGTTTTATGGATGATTACGTTCGCTATTTAGTGTAGAACAACCAGGGATATATAGGAGGGAATCAAGTGGATACGAATGTGTATCAGCATTTCCGAGTAGATGAACGTCCGTTTATTGACTCTGTCGGAGATTGGATCGAACAGGTCCAAAGTCAGTATGCACCTTATCTGACAGAATTTCTTGATCCAAGACAATGTTACATCTTAGAGACCTTGATTCGCCAAAATAGTGACTTGCGTTTTCAATTATACGGTGGCTATGAGCAAGCAGAACGAAAAAGATGCTTGATTTTCCCAGACTACTATGAACCAGTTGACGATGATTTTGAAATGTCGTTATATGAAATCCATTACCCAAGTAAATTTGCCAGTTTGAGTCATGGAAAGATTTTAGGTACACTAGTTGGCACAGGGATTAAACGTTCTTACTTCGGTGATATTATTTCAGATGATGACCGATGGCAAGTTTTCATTGCAGACGAAATCGATCATTTTGTCGTTAATCAAGTGACTAAAATCGGGAAAGTGGCTGTTCGCTTAGAGGAGATCAATTACACAGATATGATCTTGCCAAAAGACAGCTGGACTCAAGAAAGAGGTACGGTCAGTTCACTTAGACTGGATAGTGTGATTTCGGAAATTTATAATATTTCAAGACAGCGTTCAAAGCAGCTGATCGAATCGGGGAAAGTAAAAGTTAATTGGACAGAAAATACAAAACCGGATTTTTTGCTTGAGTTATTAGATATTGTTTCGATCAGAGGATATGGTAGAATACAAATCCAAGACCTTGAGGGGAAAACAAAGAAAGACAAGTGCAGGGTGTTGTTTGGTGTATTACGTAAATAAAACAAGAAGGTGGTTTACTCATGGCTTTAACTCCATTAGATATTCAAAATAAAACATTCCCAACAAAAATGCGGGGATATAATCAAGACGAAGTAGATGATTTCTTAGATTTAGTTGTTCGTGATTACGAAGAAGTAACACAAAGAAATCGTGAGTTAGAAAAAGCAGTGAAGCATTCAGAAGAAAAACTTGAATACTTCAATGAACTGAAAGATGCGTTGAATCAATCGATTATCGTGGCACAAGATACAGCCGACAAAGTAAAAACAAGCGCAAGTAAAGAATCAGAAGTGATCGTGACTTCTGCACAAAATAAAGCAGACGAAATGGTAGCAAACGCTGAAAAACGCGCACACCAATTAACAACGGATGCAGAAGAAAAAGCCCGCCGTATCTTGACAGATGCGACTGAAAAAGCAAGACAATTGGCTACAGAAACAGAAGATTTGAAAAAGAAAACACGTGTATTCCATCAACGAATCAGCTTGATGTTGGAATCACAACTTGAACAAGTGAAAAGTCCAGAATGGGATGAAATCTTACAACCATTCTCGAGTTATGTAACAGACAGCCATGAAGTAATCAAAGAAGTTTTGGCAAAACAGCTTGACAATGAAATTGAAAGTGATGTACACTCTGAAACAGGAGTATACGAGTCTCCAGTGACTGCTTTTGATACGCAAGCAATCGATCTTTCGATCATTCCTGGAGAATACGAAGAAGAGTAGAACAGAAAAGCATTTTGACATTCTTAAAGCGAGCCAATGACAGTGTAAGATTGGTAAGACCCTGCAAAGTGAAAGATCCTCTACTTGATTTATTTCTGAACGACAGTAAGAAATAGCGGCTGACCTCGTTATCGGTCTTCGAGAGTTACGATTGTAACTAAATTTGGGTGGTACCACGGCATGTTCGTCCCTAGGATGAACATGCTTTTTTGCGTTCTGTAAACTATAGTTAAGGAGTGTTTGTATGAAAATGAAAGAAACCTTGCAACTAGGAAAAACAAGTTTTCCTATGCGTGGGAATTTGCCGAACCGTGAAGGTGAGTGGCAAAAAGAATGGGAAGAAAATCAAATCTATCAACAAAGACAAGCGTTGAATGAAGGCAAACCAAGCTTTATTCTTCATGATGGTCCTCCGTATGCAAACGGAAATATCCATTTAGGGCATTCTTTAAACAAAATTAGTAAAGATATCATCATCCGTTCAAAATCAATGTCTGGTTTTCGTGCGCCGTACGTTCCCGGTTGGGATACGCATGGCTTGCCGATTGAGCAAGTCTTGACGAACAAAGGAATCAAAAGAAAAGAAATGACGATGGCTGAATACTTGGAAAAATGTCGTGAATACGCCCTTTCACAAGTAGACAAACAACGGGAAGACTTTAAACGTTTAGGTGTTGCTGGTGATTGGGAAAATCCTTATGTCACTTTAGATCCTTCCTATGAAGCTGCACAGATCCGTGTGTTTGGTAAAATGGCTGAAAAAGGGTATATCTACAAAGGATTAAAACCAATTTACTGGTCACCATCTAGTGAATCCTCATTAGCTGAAGCTGAAATTGAATATAAAGATGTCAAATCTCCTTCTATCTATGTCGCTTTCACTGTGAAGGATGGCAAAGGTCTTTTAGAAGAAGATACTGCTTTCGTTATTTGGACAACGACACCATGGACATTGCCAGCTAACCAAGGGATTGCTGTAAACCCAACATTTACGTATGTCTTAGTAGAAGCTGATGGTCGCAAATTTGTTGTTGCCAAAGATTTGATGGAAACGGTGCAACAGGCAATTGGCTGGGAAACAGTCGTAGTCTTAAAAGAATTTGCAGGACAAGAGATGGAATACATGACAGCGACACATCCATTCTATGATCGTGAATCTTTAGTGATCTTAGGAGATCACGTGACCTTGGATGCAGGTACTGGATTAGTCCACACCGCACCTGGACACGGGGAAGATGACTATATTGCAGGAAATCGTTACAAATTACCTGTGGTTTCGCCAGTTGATTCTAAAGGTGTATTTACGGATGAAGCACCTGGATTTGAAGGAATCTTTTATGACAAAGCAAATCCAATGATCACGGATCTATTACAAGAAAAAGGTGCCTTGTTGAAATTGGATTTCTTCACCCATAGTTACCCACATGACTGGCGTACTAAAAAACCTGTCATTTATCGTGCAACACCACAATGGTTTGCTTCAATCAATGATTTCCGCCAAAATATTCTTGATGAAGTGGAAAAAGTTGATTGGATCATTCCATGGGGAAAAACACGTCTTTACAATATGGTACGTGATCGCGGCGATTGGGTCATCTCACGCCAACGTGCTTGGGGCGTCCCACTACCAATTTTTTATGCTGAAAATGGCGAAGCGATCATTACACCTGAGACTATTGAACATGTCGCTGAATTATTTGCGGCCCATGGCTCAATCATTTGGTTTGAAAAAGAAGCGAAGGACTTACTACCTGAAGGCTTTACGCATCCAGGATCGCCAAATGGCGAATTCACTAAAGAAACAGATATCATGGACGTCTGGTTTGATTCAGGTTCTTCTCATGAAGCTGTTTTACGTCAACGCCCTGAGTTATCTTTCCCAGCAGATATGTATCTTGAAGGTTCAGATCAATATCGTGGTTGGTTCAATTCAAGTATCACTACAAGTGTAGCGATCAATGGTGTTGCGCCATACAAATCAGTTTTATCCCAAGGCTTCACGTTAGATGGCGAAGGTCGAAAAATGAGTAAATCATTAGGCAATACGATCGTTCCAGATAAAGTGATCAAACAATTTGGTGCGGATATTCTACGTCTATGGGTATCTAGTGTGGACTACGAAGCAGATGTTCGTGTGTCTATGGATATTTTAGGACAAGTTGCTGAAGTTTATCGGAAAATCCGAAATACGATGCGTTTCCTATTAGCAAATACGGATGATTTTGACCCTAAGAAAGATGCAGTAGCGTATGAAGATCGTCGTTCAGTTGATAAATATATGACAGTTCGTTTAAATCAAGTCATCAAAGAAATTCGTGAAGAAGGATATGATAAGTATAACTTTATGCAAATCTATCGCACAGTGATGAATTTCTTAACAGTTGATCTTTCTTCTTTCTATCTTGATTTTGCAAAAGATGTTGTTTATATTGAAGCAGAAAATGATCATCAACGTCGTTGTATGCAAACTGTTTTTTACGAAACAGCTGTTTCATTAACAAAATTATTGACACCAATCATTCCTCATACAACAGAGGAAATCTGGTCATTCTTAAAAGAAGAAGAAGCTTATGTTCAATTAAGTGAGCTACCAGGATATGTTGAATATGCGAACCAAGATGAGTTGTTAGATACATGGGCGGCCTTCATGGATTTCCGTGATAAAGTCTTAAAAGCACTAGAAGAAGCAAGAAATAGTAAATTGATCGGAAAATCATTAGAAGCAAAATTAACGATCTATCCGAATCAACAAGTGAATCAATTATTGACAGCAGTTGCTGCTGACATTCCTCAGTTATTGATCGTCTCACCAGACTACTTTACGATTATGCCAGAAAACACTGAAGCGCCTGAAAATGCTTTAGTCTTTGATGATGTAGCGATTTTAGTCGAAAAAGCAGAAGGTGAAACGTGTGATCGTTGCCGTCAAATCCGTAAAGATGTTGGAACTGATGAAAAATTACCACACTTATGCGGACGTTGCGCACAACTTGTTGAAGAATTCTATCCAGAAGCAGTCGCAGAAGGTTTTGAATAAAAGTTAGTAAAATTGATATGGATTTTTAATTGAAAAGAGCTAGAAATGACGGTAAACGCCCATTTCTAGCTCTTTTTTGTTAAGATGACTGATATTTACGCAAAGGTTACTTCTGTTTCAGCCAGTTATTCGGTTTAAAGATGCCAGCCAAAAAAATGTTACTTTGTGACTCACAATCGACTTCTTTATTGGTTATCAAAAGTTAATTGTGATATCTTATGTTTTTATTATGCATGACTATCCCTCGTTGAGAATTTATCTAGTAATATACCAATCATTAGAACAGCTGGGATGAAAATACCCATCGCATATCTAGGACTTGATTCCCAGAACAGTAAAAATGTAAAGTAACCAGAAATATAAATTGTACATAATAAAACAACTTTGTTTTTAGAGTGGAAAAAATAAAAACTGGATAAGATCACACCTATATATAACAAATATTGTATCGTCATCATCCAGGAATACAATAGGAGTCCCGTGCTTTTACTTGAGAATAAGTTTTCAGTTTTCTGAGATTTTCCAGTACCTAAGAAGACTGAAAAAGAGGATTTTAGATCTCCTGAACCCCAAGTAACGGATACTTTATTATTCATAGCTTCTATTAACTGTTTAGCACTCAAATTTGAATAGCGTTTTCCAATGATTTTTAGATGTTCTTGTTCTATTTGAGATTTAGATTCTTTTTTTTCTAAAAAAAGCTTCCAAGTAAATTTCTGTTCATCTGTAGAATAGGCTCCTACGACCCACCTAGATTTTTCGTATGCTGTCAAACCTTCAGGAATAGCTGCATTGTGAATACCCATCATTAGGTAGTGAGTATTAGGCTGTCCGTAATTTGAATCGGGATATAGACTCTGACTATTTATAATTTGTTTCCATCCAAAATTCCCAATGAATAAAAATAAAAAAGGTAATAATCCAAGCAGCTTCCATTGTTTTTTATTGCTAATTACCAGAAATAATCCGATTGCGATTACTAGTATCAAAACTGTACCTTTACTAATAAAGCCGATGGTACAAAATATCAGCGAACAAATAAGGTTTAAAACCCAATTTGTTTTTTCTTTACAGCTTTGAATATACCTTGTCATAAAATAAAATGATAGTGAAATAAAAAAAAGCGACAAAATATCTGTATAAGCAACTGGAACATGTAACGTAATTTGTAAAGCAAAAATCATTAATTGAACAACAAGTAGTGAAACAAAGTTACTTATTTTTATTTTTTTTAGTGATAGAAAAATAAAAAATATCGTCAATAAATGGATAATAGAAAATATTAAAATTATAGCATAGTAATTTTGACCAAAAAAGCTTTGTACACCAGTAAATATATACATAAGAAGTAAGTTTTGTGGATTTGAGTACATATAATTATAGCCCCAGTGCATTCCTTCTTGCAGTTGCTTCAGATGATTCAATACAATTCCTGTATCATCTACCGGACGATTAAAGCCTATATAGTTTAAAAATAGTAAAAGAACGACAAAATAAAGAAGTAATTCGATTGATAAAAATATATAAGTAAATTTATCTTTTAAAGTAGGTAATTTCTTATGTTTTAGCCATTGAATAATAAAAAAATAGATTAATATAGAAAAAATAAGACACAAAATATTTACTGGTAGTATAACTTTGTAAGAGTAAGTATTTCTAAATAAAGAAAAAATCATTCCTATTCTAGGAGAAAAAATACTTGTTAAAATCGCCCAGGACATAAAAAAAAGAACTAAAAAGCCAAAAAATTGAAAGAAAATATTTTTATTTAATCGCACATCATTGTACTCCTTTAATTTATACTATTTTTATTATTATAGTGTGAAATATTTCTTGCTTCTAAATAAAATAACAGACATATTTCTATTGATTTTTGGAAAGCAGTGGATAGTTTTTATTATTGAAGAATAGGAATATAAATCTTATTTATTATAAATAACCTCCTTTCAAAAAACATTATAAGATTAGTTTAATTGATAATCAAAAAAAAAGAAAGCAAACTAAGATGTATTACTAATGAAATTTTTAGTTAATAAAATTTATGGAAATATATTTTTATTATAATATTATTATAGTTTTGTTTCGAGTATACTATGATATTATTTCTTGTGTATTACAAAATAGAGGAGGAATTAATGTGAAAAAATGTACAAAAATGAAGTTGTTAAACATTTTGGCAGTGTCGGTAGGTTTCATTTCTTTCAATAGTACTATTAAGGCTAATGAGAACGAATTTTTGGATGAGTGGGTAGCTGAGGGGCAACAAGCATTACAAGCGGGATTCTCTGAAGAACATTTTAAAAAAATAATGTCTATACCCATGTTTCCATCAGAAGAAATTATTTATTCTCCTGTTAGTATGACTACAAATCAAACAAAAATTGTTAACAAAGTTAGGGAACAACTTGGAAAACCTTATGCATGGGGAGCTTCTGGCCCTGATTCTTTTGATTGTGGTGGATTAGTTAAATATGTTTATAAACAAGCTGTCAATACAGAGCTTCCAATGGGAACTATAAATCAAGAAAAATATGGAACAGAGATAAGTTTGAATTCTTTACTGCCGGGTGATTTACTTTTTTACGGTGATAGAGGAAATACATATCATGTGGGAATTTACATTGGAAATGGTCAGATGATTCATGCTCCTAAGCCTGGAGAAACTGTAACAGTAGTAAATATTCAGTATTTTTATCCTAACTTTGCTAGAAGACTGTTAAGTACTGAAGAACCTGCAGTCCAAAAAACATTTACAGAAGTTAAGAAGACTGTAATGGTAAATGAAGAAAATAAGTCTATTGATACTCTTCCTTGGGGAATGAAAGGTTATGTGAAAGTAAGTAGCTCCTCTTCGTATAAAGGAAAAGTTGTAACTATTACACAAGATTCCGGTTCTTATGGATATAGTCCTGAGTTGAAAGGGTGGGTTGATAAAAAAGGAATTGAAGAGGTAACCGCTACAAATGTACAAGGTATAATTCTAAATGGAGGATACTCGATAGACCCTGTTCCATGGTATAGCGGTATTGTACATATTGGTACGACATCAAATCATTTAAATGAAAAAGTTAATGTTACGGCTAAAAAAGGATCTTACTATTATGTAGCTAATTTAGGTTGGATTGACAAAAAAGCTTTTAATCCAGAATTACAAAAAGCTGTAGATGATACGCCTAACACTAATGTTACTACGACAAATAAATGTGTGAGTACTGAAATCAATAAAAAAGCATCTGTTTTAGGAAATAACAAGTCGATTGATACATTACCATGGGGAATGTCTGGTTATGTAAAAGTAGGAAGTTTAAATAATCACATCGGAAATTCTATTTCACTAACGCAAGAAGCCGGTAGCTATGTGTACAGTCCTGAATTGAAAGGGTGGATTGATAAAAAAGGATTATTGATTCAATAATACATCTCATAGTCAAATAGGTTGATGATAAGAGATTATATAATTAATTAGAAAGAGTTTGGGGCAATAGGACAGAAAAAATCTGACTATTGCCCCAAACTCTTTGAATATAGATTCTCAATCCAATTTACCACGTTCACGGTACCAATGATCTGGTTGCCAGATCCATTCGAACCCGTCTTTTTCTAAAAGCTCGAATGCTGCTTCAGGACCCATAGAACCAGCTTTATAATTCGGGAAATCTGGTTGTACTTGATCCCAAACTTGGCGGATCACGTCAACGATATGCCAAGATTGTGCGACTTCTTCCCAATGAGAGAAGTTGGTGCTATCACCGTTTAATGCATCTAACATAAGCTTTTCATACGCTTCAGGACTATTTTCGACCATTTCAGCACTATTGCGATATTCCAGTTTGATTGGATCGGTGGCGAAGCCTTGACCAACTTTTTTTCCATTTAATGTAAATGAAAAACCTTCTGTTGGTTGAATATAGATAGTCAAAACATTTGGTGGTAACGTTGGATCATTACAAGGTTCGTCGATCGATGTTTTAAATACATTGACAGGTACTTGTTTAAAGACAATATTGATTCGTGTACCTTTTTCAGTAAGACGTTTCCCAGTACGTACATAAAACGGTACGCCAGACCAACGGAAATTATCGATCGTAAATTTTCCAGCAACAAATGTTTCAGTTGTCGATTGTGGATCAACGTTGTCTTCTTCGCGGTAGCCTTTGAATGTCTGATCGTCTAATTGACCTGCAGCATATTGCCCACGTACAAAATTTTCTAAGACTTCTTTTTTTTCATAAATACGAATAGCTTTTAACGCTTTGATTTTTTCTGATCGGATTTCTTTTTCGGAAAAGGCAACAGGCGGTTCCATCGCGAGTAATGCTAATACTTGAAGGATATGATTTTGGACCATGTCTTTTAACGCACCGCTGTGGTCATAGTAGCCGCCACGATCTTCGACACCTAAACTTTCACCAAAAGTGATCTGGATGTTGTCGATGTAACGATTGTTCCATTGAGACTCAAAAATATTATTGGCAAAGCGAATCGCAGAGATATTTTGAATCATTTCTTTACCTAAGTAATGGTCGATACGGAAAATATCGTCTTCTGGAAAGGCTTGTCGAATTTTTTCATTCAATTCAAATGCAGAATGGAAATCAGAACCAAAAGGTTTTTCGATAATCAATCGGTTGAAGCCAGTTTCAGTGATGATTTTCTGAGATTTCAAATGTGAAACGATCGTGCCGAAAAATTGAGGAGCCATAGCTAAATAGTACATTCGATTACCATTCAAGTGGTATTTTTCATCTAAACGATCAGATAATTCTTTTAATGTTTGGTAATGAGAAGAATCATTGACATCATGAGATTGATAATAAAAATGGCTAGCAAATCGTTCGGCTTCTTCGGCAGAAGGATTTAATGTTTCGATTGTTCCTTTAACCACTTCACGATAGTGTTCATCACTCCAAGGACGACGTGCTGTACCGATCACAGCAAAATGTTCACTCAAGTTACCTTTTTTGTATAAACGAAAAAGTGAAGGATACAATTTACGTTGTGCTAAATCTCCTGTACCACCAAATATAGTAAATAATACGTTTTTTTCATTCATTATTTGGGTAATCTCCTTTACAGTTTATCGACAAAAATTGTGCTGGCGGCTTTAAAGCTGACAGGAATTTTTTTGGTTTTATTTTGGATGGTGATTGGTCCTTCATAGGCCGCTACATCAGTGATTTCATAAGTTTCATCAATATTGACATCGATTGTGACTAAATAGTCTAATAATTCCTTTTCATCAAGGACACGAGCGATCCGAATTTTTGTACCGACTGGATAGGATTCAAGTGTTTGACGACGCTCTTCATGGACAACCTGTTCTTTTTCAGGAATAATGCCTCCGTGAGGACAATGTTTAGGATGATTTAAATAACTTTCTAAATGATCCGCAAGCTGTTCAGAAGTCACATGCTCAAGTACTTCTGCATCGTCATGGACTTCATTCCAGTTGTAATCTAAATGTTCGACTAAAAAAACTTCCCATAATCGATGTTTACGTATCAGGCTACTTGCTTTTATCAGTCCACTATCAGTCAATTGTACACCTTGGTAAGGAGAGTGTTCGACTAGTTTTTCTTTGACGAGTTTAGAAATCATTTCGCTTACTGAAGCAGGTGACACTGCTAGGCTAGAAACGATTTGTTTATTGTTGACTTTAGTTGTGTCACCGCCTAATTCCAGAATGATTTTTAAATAATCTTCTCGGTTTGGTGTCATATGCGATCATCCTTTCATGGTAAGAAACCATCACTTGTAAGTGTAACAAAAAAAACACAAATTGACTATTTTATGAGAAAAAAATAGGACGGAAATGTCGGTTTTTTTTTCGTATTCAATCGTTCGTCCATCTTTCCAAGTAGTTGTTTGAGATGTGCAGTGATCAAATAGCCACTAGTTGAAAAGTACTTTGATCTTATCATAGCATAATTTGTTCGATCGTTGTGACCTAGAGGAAGTTGCATGGATGAAACTTGTAAAACGAGACAAAGGGTTTAGAAAACAGCAATTTTCTAAACCCTTCGTCTTGTTTTTATAAAAAAGAAGTACGTTAATGAAGTAATTGGCAGTGTATCATCTACTAAGCTAGGATAATCATGATTTTTTTGATAACAAATAAGCGGAATCGTTTGCTTCATCGTACAGTAACATGTCGTTGTAAGAAAACGTTAGGTAAAAGCCGTACTGATCTCTAACTATCAATTTTTCGGAAGTAACTTCGACTAATAGTGTTCCTAAAGAACGGTCATCAAGCCAAAAAGAATAATCAGAATGAATGGTCAGTTCATGGTGTGTTTGGCTGGTATCTGTAAATGACCAAGTTCCACAGTATTTATTCAGATGATCGACCTGTGCTTCTTTCTTTTTATGATCAAGTACTTTTTTTCCAGCAAGTGTTGCGAGACCGGCAAGTAGGATATAGAGGATTCTTTTTTTCATTTTTTTCACTCCTTTGTCTTTATTTATGTTGAAAGCATATTTTGCTTGTTATTCCTTTTCTTATAGTTTACTAAAGAAAGTGCATGATTTCTCTAAGACTTTCGACTGGTTTTTCAAGTGTTTTTAGTAAAAATATGGTAGGATAAAGTAGTAGGGAGACAGGTGATCACTATTGGACTACCAAGATGTTGAAATTGCTTACTTCATTGAAAGACCAAATCGCTTTATTTCTTTTTGTTTGAACAAAAAAGGAGAAGTAGTCAAAACCCATGTTAAGAATACAGGTAGAGGCAAAGAGTTATTGCTTCCTGGTGCAGAGGTGGCGTTAGTACACATTCCTGGAACAAAGCGTAAAACTGCGTATGATCTGATTGCTGTTAAAAAAGAGCAGCAGTGGTTCAATATCGATAGTCAGTTACCAAACCGATTAGCGGTTGATGGAATTTTAGATGGGACGATCCACTTACCAAATTTAAATGGTGATATTGTGTTCTACAAACGTGAAGTGACCTTTAAAAAGTCTAAATTCGATATTTATTTAGAAACAAGTTGCGGACAAAAAGCATTTGTAGAAGTCAAAGGGATGACTCTGGAAAACAAAGCAATAGGTGCTTTTCCCGATGCACCGACCATTCGTGGACTTAAACACGTCAATGAATTGATCCGCGCGCATCAAGAAGGCTATGAGGCCTATATTCTTTTTATTGCACAATTTGAACACTTGCATCAAGCAACGATCCATGAGCAGATGCAACCAGAATTAGCCACTGCTTTTCGTTTGGCTCAGCAAGCAGGTGTTCAAGTAATCGTATATAATTGTCAAGTAACAGAAAAACAAGTGGTATTGAAACAAGCAATCCCATTTGACCTAAATACAGTTTTTGAAGATCCTAATTTATAGAAAGAAGGCGTAAAGATGATCCATTTAGGTATAATCGGCACAAATTGGATTACCCATCAATTTGTTCAAGCAGCATTAGCGACACGTAAGTATGAATTAACAGCTGTTTATTCAAGACATTTAGAAAAGGCGCAACAATTTGGCGCAGAATATGAAGGCGATATCGCATTCGCAACAGATTTAACTGTTTTTTTTGAGTTAGAACATATGGATACCGTCTATATTGCTTCGCCAAACAGTTTGCATTTTCAACATGCGAAGCAAGCAATTTTGGCTGGAAAAAATGTAATTGTAGAAAAACCGGCATTTAGTACGCCAAAAGAAATGGAAGAAATCATTCATTTAGCCAATCAAGAGAAAGTCTTTTTCTTTGAAGCCGCGCGAAATATCCATGAAGCTGGGTTTAAAAAAATTGCTGAATTTTTACCTTTGAAAGATGAGATCATTGGCGCGAATTTCAGCTATATGAAATATTCTTCTCGTTATGATCAAGTGTTAGATGGGGAAGAACCGAATATTTTCTCTCCGCGTTTTTCAGGTGGCGCAATGATGGATCTCGGCGTTTACCTCGTTTATGCAGCTGTAGGTTGGTTTGGCAAGCCGCAAGAAGTTCATTATTTCCCTAGAAAAATAGCCACAGGCGTTGATGGATTAGGTTGGGGAATTTTAAGATATGCTACTTTTGATGTGGCGATCCAACCGGGCAAGATCGGTGATTCATATCTACCTTCCGAGATTTATTTTGATAGTGGAACGGTGATCATGAATGGCGTCAATGCAATTGAGCAAGCAGAATACCATGATCGTAACCACGAACAAATCGAAAAATTAGAGATCGTTGCTTCTGAAAATCCAATGAGTGAAGAGGCAGAAGATTTTGCGAATGTGATCATGAACCCTAAAGATCCACAATGGGGATTACAGTATGAAGAATGGGTCGAACTTGCACGAAACGTGAATCAAGTCGTTTATGATTTGCGAATCAGTGGAGGGATCGAATTCGATGCAGATAAAGAGGGAACTGAGTAATGACTGATTTTGTAAAACATTTTCCAACTAATTGGCAAAACAAATGGGAAGAAAAAGGGTTCACTGTCCCATCGTTTATCCAACAAGAAGTATTCACCGACTTAAAAGAAGGCAAAAGCTTGATTGCTGTTTCTCCAACCGGTTCTGGTAAGACCTTAGCTTATCTATGGCCCTTGCTATTGAATGTGAAAAAAGGTGAGGCAAGTACTTTGTTGATCCTTGCTTCTTCTCAAGAATTGGCGATCCAAGTTGCAGAGGTCACTAGAGAATGGGCAAAAGATTTAGCAATCTCTATCCAATCTGTTGTGGGCGGCGCAAATGTCAAACGCCAAATCGAAGGGCTAAAAAAGAAACCGGAAGTATTGGTAGGCACACCAGGTCGTGTATTAGAGTTGATGAAACAAAAAAAAATAAAGGCTCATCAAATCAAAACAATCGTATTTGACGAGGCAGATCAACTTTTTGATGAAGGAAATCGACCATTTATTGATCAAATCGTTCATCAAGCGCCCACGGACTACCAGTTAGCTTTCTTTTCAGCAACAGCCGATCGTTCCATCCAGCAAATCGAATCATTGACAAAACAATCGCTGAAAGTGGTCGACGTTACAAAAATGGATGATTCAAGGAAAGGACTTAGTCACTATTTTATACGTGTCCCTGCTCGAAAAACAGAGGACTATCTAAGACGATTAGCGCATGTGGAAGGTTTCCAAGGTCTTGTTTTTTTCAACCAGTTAAGTGAGTTAGGCATGATGGAAGAAAAAATGAGTTATCGAGGAATCCGCGTGGCGAGTTTAGCATCTGACCAAAACAAGCTATTACGCAAAGCGGCATTAACTCAATTCAAAGAAGGCAAAATCAGCATGTTGTTATCAACGGATGTAGCTGCTCGTGGGCTAGATATCGCTGAACTTCCTTATGTTGTCAATGTCGACGTGCCAATGACAGAAGAAACATATTTGCATCGTGCAGGTAGAACTGGTCGAATGGGGCAACAAGGACAAGTCATCACCTTTGTGAATGAACATACACTAAGAGATTTAAAAAAAATTGCTCGACAAACAGAAACAGAACTCACTGAATTATTTATTTATGGGGGAGGCTTACAGACAGAAGCCCCTGAAAAAGCCCCAACAAAAATGCTCCCAAAAAAGAAAGAATTAGGAAAAAAAGAAGCAAGTGAAACAGTAACAAAAAAAGTTGCTTCTTCTCCGAAAACAAAACACAAAAACAAGCATAAAAAAGATAAAAATAAAGGAGCAAGGCGCAAATAAGCGCCTTTTTGTGTTATTATATTGAAAATGGAAACAGGTCGTTTGGTTAAAGGAGAGTTAGCATGAACGAAAGACAGGAAGAAATCTTGGATTTACTTACGGAAAATCATAAAGGATTGACAGCAACAGATGTTGCGAAGCAATTAGAGATTGATCGTAGTAATGCAAGCCGTTATCTAAGTGATTTATATAAAGCGCATTACATCGTGAAAAGCACTGGCAGACCTGTAGTTTATTCTATGCCTCCCAAAAAAACAGCTTCAGATAAAGTTCATGTGGACGCTTCTACACAAGTCACTTTTGAAACCTTAGTAGGGGAGAATGAATCATTAAAAGTAAGTATCCAACAGGCAAAAGCAGCGATTTTATATCCTCCAAGAGGATTGCATACGATTATTTTTGGGGAGACAGGAACTGGAAAATCGATGTTTGCTGAATGTATGTACCATTTTGCAATCGATTCGGAAATGCTTTCTCCAGATGCCCCCTTTATTTCATTTAATTGTGCGGATTATGCGCAAAACCCACAGTTGTTGTTTGGGCATATCTTCGGAATAAAAAAAGGTGCCTATACAGGTGCAACACAAGATAGCCAAGGTTTGATGGCTAAAGCAGATGGGGGGATCTTATTTTTAGATGAGATCCATCGCTTACCTCCAGAAGGGCAAGAGATGCTCTTCACGTTTATCGACAAAGGGGTTTATCGCCCATTAGGGGAGAGCGCACAAGTCCATGAGGCGTCTGTTCAGATCATCGGAGCAACGACAGAATCATCTGAAAGTTTTTTGACGACATTTAACCGCAGGATACCGATGGCAATCACTTTGCCAAATCTTGCCTCTCGTTCATTAGATGAGCGGTATGAAATCATTTCCTTGTTTATCAAGCAAGAAGCGAATCGCTTGAATCAGCGGATCGATATTGAAAAAGAAGCGATTTTAGCTTTTATGTTATACGACGCAGAGGGAAATATCGGGCAAGTAAAACGTGACCTGAAATTAGTCTGTGCGAAGTCATTCCTTCATTATCGTATGCACCAAGAAGAAAAATTAGTCATTCGAAAAGAAGAGTTATCCCTGCAAGTCCAAAAAGGATTATTACGAATCAAAGAAGTCCCTGAACGATTAGATCGCTTCATGGATAGTAAGAGTCAATATTTGACGTTTGAGCCAGGATTCGCTGATGTGGTTTGGTCTAGGGACCCAGAAAGAAACATGCAAGTGTACAATGACATTGAAGAAAAGGTGATGTCGCTTTCTGAATCGGGTGGCGAAAATATTGATCTTGAAGCGTTGATCTCGAAAGATGTCGATGCCTATTTTCAAACGTACGTCAAAGAATTGACGAAAAGTACGATTCCTAAAGATTTACTTCCAGAAGACATCTGGCGTTTGACAAATGAGCTATATGATGTCGCTGAGAAACGATTAGATCGAATCTATAACCAAAAAGCACGCTTTGCGTTTGCCTTACATTTGCAAAGTACATTAGATCGTGTCAAAGATGGTCACATGATCGTTCATCCTGACTTGAATAATATACGAAAGAAGTTCAAAAAAGAATTTCAAGTTGCGATCGATTTATCTACGATCATTGAAGAAGATCAACAAGTAGAGATCCCATTTGATGAAATTGGTTTTATCAGTATGTTTTTATCGATCAATCTCGGAGAAAGTGAGCCAGTCAAAGAAAATAAAGTCGACGTGTTAGTCTTGATGCACGGGCGACAAACTGCTTCAAGTATGTTGGAGATGGCACAAGCTTTACTCGGAACAACGATCGGTCAAGCGTTCAATATGCCATTAGAGATGGAAGTTCAATCCATGTATGAAGAAGTATTGAAATATGTAAAAAATCGTCAAAGCAATTTAACAAATGGCTTGATTCTACTAACTGATATGGGTTCACTGAATACATTCAGCGATTTGATCTATGAAGAGACGGGGATACGTACAAAAGCAATCACGATGACCAGTACCATGATCGTCATCGAAGCAATCCGGATGGCAAATGTTGGTAGAAGCTTAGAAGATATCTACCAAAGTATCCAAATGTCTTTTGAATCGATTGTCAAAGATCAATTTAAAATCGAAAAGCAGGAATTGAACGAACGGAAAAAAGCAGTGATCGTAACTTGTTTTACTGGAGAAGGAGTGGCCGCAAAACTGTATCAACGAATCGTACCCGTTATCAATCAGGATAAAGTTGAAGTGATCCAAATGCAGTTTTTGGAACGTGAATCATTTAAACGCCACATTGATGCGTTATTGGAAGAATATGAGATCAAGGCGATTGCCGGAACTGTTGAGGTAGATTATCAAAATATCCCATTCTTTTCTGCCTATGACGTATTCGATGATGAAAAACTCAATACATTGAAACGCATCGCAGATGACGAAGTTCCGACAGCAAAAATTGTTGATTCATTAAAAGACTCATTGAATGCGATATCATTTGTTGAGCGTTTGATCCAAGCTTTGCAAAAAGCGATCCAACAAATCCAAACAGACTTATCGATCATTGTTGAACCAGGTGTGGATACGGGTATCGTGATCCATGTTGCTTTTTTGATTGATGGTCTGATCAAACATGAAAAATTACGTACATTTGATGATTTCCCGATTTTTGCAAAAATGTATCGCTTAGAAATGGATATTGTTCGAACGAATTTGATCGGGATCGAACGTAAATATGGTGTGAAAATCCCGGAACATGAGATTGCTTTTATCACACAAATGTTTATAGAAAATAAAATAAAAAAATGATTGAAATTACACAGTGTACACACTAACGATTAGTGTGTACACTGTGTTTGCTTGATTAGTGTTATGAAAACGCTATTTTAATTGTTTAGTGTTTGGCATGCTTCTTGCATTATAGTTATAGTGTAAAACCAAATTTAAAGGAGTGGAAAAAATGGAGAAAAAAACAATCATGTTAGTATGTTCTGCAGGAATGAGTACAAGTTTATTAGTAACAAAAATGCAAAAAGCAGCAGAAGAAAAAGGAATGGAAGCAGATATCTTTGCGGTTTCAGCTTCAGATGCTGACAATAACCTTGAATCAAAAAATGTAGATGTTCTATTATTAGGTCCACAAGTTCGCTTTATGAAAGCACAATTTGAACAAAAATTAGCGCCAAAAGGAATTCCATTGGATGTTATCAATATGCAAGATTATGGCATGATGAACGGTGCAAAAGTACTTGAACAAGCTGAAAAATTAATGAAATAATCAATCGTGAAGCTGGAGGTAGAATAGTGGAAGATCAACAAAATCTAGAAGCCATCATGGGCTTGATCATGTATGGTGGAAATGCAAAAAGCGATGCAATGGAAGCGATTTCTGCGGCGAAAAAAGGAGATTTTGATTTAGCGGAGCAAAAAATCCGCGATGCTGAAGCCTCTCTGGTAGAAGCGCATCATTCACAAACTCAAATGCTCACGCAAGAAGCACAAGGAAATCATATGCAAGTAACGCTGTTGACTGTGCATAGTCAAGATCACTTGATGACATCGATCGCATTTACAGACCTTGCAAAAGAAATCATTGATTTATATCGTAGAACTTACGTTGAATAACCAAAACACTTCTTTTTTGAACGGAAGAAGAAAAAAATTTTTGAACGGATTTTTTTAATTTGGTATAAGGAGTTTTTCTTTATATAAAAACTTATAGGAGGAAGTAATAATGAATGGATTAACAAGTTGGATGGAAAAATACATCCTTCCAGTTGCCGGAAGAATCGGCGCGCAAAAGCACTTAGTGGCATTGCGTGACGCTTTTATCGGTACGATGCCTGCAACAATGGCTGGATCAGTAGCTGTAATGATCAACGCAATTATTCGTGATTTACCACAGCAATTTATTAGTACGTATGCTGACAGCTTAGCAGCAGACAAAGGTTTTTTTGCTGTATTGAATGTGATCATCGGCATCAATGGGTTCGTCTGGAATGGTACACTAGCAATTGCAGGACTGATTTTTGCCTTTTCATGGGGATATAATTTAGCCCGTGCTTATGGCGTAAATGACTTAGCAGGAGGGATCGTTGGTTTAGCAACACTGATCCAAGGAATCGCTTTTGGCCCGTCATTATCAGCTGCATTGAATGTCAATGTTCCACAAAATGTGGCAGATGCGATCAATGGCTCGGAAATTGGGGCAACGATTGCTGATGGCACTCTATCAGTTGGTTTGTGGGGATGGTTGAAATTAGATCATTTAAACGGTAACGCCTACTTTACAGTAATGATCATGGGCGCGATCTCTGTTATCATTTTCTGTAAGTTGATGCTTGCTAATATCACGATCAAAATGCCTGACTCAGTACCACCGGCAGTTTCTAAAGCATTTGCAGCAATCCTACCAGCAACGATTTCATTATATGTCATCGCTATCATTAATTATGTTGTTGGACGTGTGGCAGATGGTCAACTGATCATTGATTTAGTACAAAAATATATTGCAGAACCTTTCTTGGGCTTATCACAAGGTCTTGGTGCTGTATTGATCGTTACGATCTTCGTTCAGATTTTCTGGTTCTTTGGTATCCATGGTCCGAACGTATTAGCACCAGTATTAGAAGGTATTTGGGGTCAAGCACAATTGATCAACATCGATATCTTCCAAAAGGGTTACAATGGTAAAACAGGAACACCTGCAGTATTAGATGCGATTGAAGATGGTAAAGCGTACATGTGGGTACGTGGCTCATTTGATGCGTTTGCATGGTTTGGTGGGTCAGGTGGAACAATCGTTCTATTGATTGCTATCTTACTATTATCAAAACGTGCTGACTACTTGACTGTAGCAAAACTATCGATTGGACCTGGTATCTTCAATATCAATGAACCAGTCATGTTTGGTTTACCAATCGTCTTGAATGCAATCATGTTTATTCCATTCTTAGTCGCACCAGTTGTTGCGACAACGATTGGTTGGGTGGCAACTTATCTAGGATTAGTCGCACCGGTATCTCAACAAGTGACGTGGGTCGTTCCACCGTTCTTGCTATCGTTCCTTGCAACAGGAGCAGACTGGCGGGCACCGATCGTTACATTAGTATGTATGGTCGTGACCTTCCTGATTTGGGCACCATTTGTGATGTCAGCAAATAAAATGGACCCAGCAGCAGGCGAACCGAAATAAACAGTCGAAGTAGGGGCTATGGGCGATGACGATCCGTCAAATCCCTAGCCCTCGCTTCATTCGAGTAAAACTAAAAGTAATCAATAAAAAAAGAAAAGAGGAAAATAAATGATTTCAATCGCTAGTGCTATGCAACAAGATGCAATCAAAGAGTTGTTAGAAGGATACAACGAAGAAGGCATGACCTTTACTTTCAAAGAAAAACAAGGAATCAAATTATTCTTTGAAACAAGTGCAGAAGATAAAGAAGCAGCTGCCAAAACAGCAAAAGAATTGATCAAAGCCCAACCATGGGGCACAGTATTATATTTCCAAGCAGCAGCAGTCTAAGAAACAAGATAAGGGTGGTTCAAATGATAAAAAATGGATTGTTTTTGTGTAGTATTGGTTCACTGATCATACTATATAGTTTAAATCCGGGAACGCAACAATATGACATTTATAGTATGGTCACTGGATTGTTTTTTGCAGGACTAGGGATTTACTTCTTTTTAAAAGGTAAGAAGAAAGAAGAAGCAAAGGAGAAAAAGAACTAATGGAAATAATTAAAACACTAAATATTCCGGCATCGTTTTTCTATGATAAAGTGATGGATTCTGTTCTTTTCGATGTCCGCAAAGCCACTGGGAAATCAGTGACACGCAAACAATTAAAGAATCTTGAATACGTCAAACAATTCTCTCAAAATAATCGTGCACGCATTATCATTGAGGAAGTCATTGATAACCAATCTTATAAATTTCGTACCTCAACGACTAAAAATGATTTTGTCGTTCATTATCAAATCAAACCAATTGATGAAAAATCGTGTGAAGTCCACTACACGGAACAAATGGAATCACATGGTATGTTGCAGAAAATGAATGATATGATCTTAGGGACGATGTTGATGTATTTTAAAAAGAGACGTTTTAAAAAGATGCTAGGGATGATTGAAGAATCCTATTAAAAGAGGATTGCAAATCAAACCGTCATTCCAAGAGGATAACTAATGATCAAAATGAGAATAAGTTGTGGAAACAACGTTTGGATCAAAAAAACGAAGCGCTAAAAACCAAAATCGTTTGTTCTATTTTGGCTTTTTAGCGCTATTTTTTTAAATCATTTTTTTATGGCATACTACTTTTTGAAAAGGAATGAAGGTCCGCCTGCTATTCTTATAAAGAAAAAAATAGTACAATTGGTATAGATATTTAAAGGAAGAAGGGGAAGTATGACGAATGTTATAAAAGAATTGGGGAACCAAGCACTAGAAGAAATGTACACTTTAGCAACCTATGCTTTTAATTCACAAGATACAGACGAACGACGTGAACGATTTAAAATGATTGTTGAGAATTCATGGAACTACGGCTTTTTAGATCCAGAGGGCCATTTGACAAGTCAAGTAATGGCCACACCTTTTTCAGTGGATTTCTATGGAAAAAACTACTTGATGGCTGGGATCGGCTACGTTGCTTCCTATCCTGAAGCACGAGGACAAGGTGGTATCAATCGGATCATGGAAAAAATCCTTGAAGACTGTCGAGAAAGAAATGTCACGCTGTCTTATCTAGCACCATTTTCTTATCCTTTTTATCGTCGCTATGGGTATGAACAATTATTTGACCGGATCAGCTATGAGTTGGCGAGCCGTGATATGCCAGCTGTAAAGAAAACAACTGGTTATATGAAACGGACAAGTTTTGAAGAATCAGTGGATGCCATACAATCCATTTATACAAGTATGCCTGAGAGTATGCGAGGCGGTTTGGTACGAGAAGAATGGTGGTATTCTTACAAGTTCAAGCAACGAAAAGAGAATCATTATGCACTGTATTACGACCGTGAGGGAAATGCTACAGGATATGTCGTTTATAAATTAGCCGCCCCTACGTTTGTAGTCGTCGAAATGGGTTATCTAAATCATGAAGCATTGAAAGGCTTGATGCGTTTTATTGGTTCACATAGTGGCGCATTTGATTCGTTTGAGTATACATGTGGTTTTTCTGGCTATAGCAAAAATTATTTATTGGATAATCCATATGCTAAAACCACGATCACACCTTATATGATGGGGAGAATCGTAGATATTGAGAAATTTATGCAGACTTATCCATTCCGACATGCAATCAATTTTTCTATTCAAGTGACGGAAGATCCGTATGCAAAATGGAACGAAGGATTTTTTGATATTTCTTATGTCGATGGAGTACTTGAGGTGAAGAAAGTCCAACAGACAGAATTACCTGTGGTCAGTGGAACGATTCAAAGTATGACACAATTATTGTTAGGATATCAAACAGTTGAAGCGCTTGATTTCCATGAAAAAATCAAAGTAGAAGGCGCTTTGGTGGCTGAACTTAGTCAAGCACTGCCTAGCCAACAACCAATTCTCAATGATTATTTCTGAGTGAAGACAATCAGATGATAGGAGGATCATAGAAATGGAAGAAATGACATATTGTCAAAGTTGTGGGATGCCACTTGATTCAGTTGAGGTTTTAGGGACAAATAAAAACAATAGCAAGAGTGAAGAATATTGCATTTACTGCTACAAAGATGGCGCATTTTTAACTGATTGTACAATGGATGAAATGATTGAAGAGAGTGTCAAGCACATGAGTGAATCAGGCATGCTGAAAGAACAAGGCAAGACAAAGGAAGAAGCGCGTGAATTCATGCATCACTTTTTCCCAGATTTAAAAAGGTGGAAACATCAATAAAGTTTATTCCAATAGCAAAAAATGGATGCTACCTCATAATCGAATAAAATGACTTCGCATAATGTATTTGGTAATAAGTTGAAAAATGGAGTTTTACTTTTGTTGCTATTTTTTTAAAAGAGCAGAAATATAATAGGGGATTGTGACCTATGGCATCTCATGATTCTTAAAACTGAATAAACAGTGTTCATAAGAAATAAGCCCGCCCCCAAAATACAAGAACCAATTTCTGGGGAGCAGGCTTATTTCTCGGAGCTGAACATCACTATCACAAACTCGTGATAAGTTCTAAGACGTTCCTGACTGGAATCGAACCAGCGACCTATCGCTTAGGAGGCGATCGCTCTATCCTACTGAGCTACAGGAACAAGCATCAATACTATTATTTTAGCGCTTTGAAGGCATACATGCAAGCTGATTTTAGAGCAAAACGTTTCCAATAAAGGAATCCTGAGTGGTAGAATGATGGTGATAAAGGGGGTTTTGATTATGTCTGATAAGCCAAAAGAAGAAGTAATTGCAGAACGTTTAGATGAAGCAAAAAGAGAACGTGAAGAAATTACGAAAGAGGCAATCCACAAACACGAAGAAGAAAAACCTGTAGAAAAAGAAAGTCGCAAATTTACGTTTACTAAAAAAGAAGATTTATTATAAGTATATCTGTGGAACAACAAAAAAAGATCTGGGAATCTCAGATCTTTTTTTGTTTTATTATTACGCCCAGTCGCCATTTCTGAAGATCGGTACGCGTGAGCCATCTTCGCGGATGCCATCAATATCCATTTTATCTGAACCAACCATGAAGTCCACGTGCGTCTGGCTTCGATTCAAGCCTGCAGCTGCCAATTCTTCATCGGTCATTTCTGTTCCACCTTGCACACTAAACGCATAGGCTGAACCAAGTGCTAAATGGTTTGAAGCATTTTCGTCGAATAATGTGTTATAGAAGATGATACCAGATTGTGAAATCGGTGAAGGATCAGGAACTAGAGCAACTTCGCCTAAACGACGTGCACCTTCATCGGTATCTAGTAGTTTTGCTAAGACTTCTTGTCCTTGTTCCGCTGAAAAATCAACGACTTTGCCGTCTTTAAATGTAAATTTCATTCCAGTAATGGTCGTTCCTGCATAACTTAAAGGTTTCGTACTTGAGATATACCCATCAACGCGATGACTATCAGGTGCTGTGAAGACTTCTTCTGTTGGCATATTTGCCATGAATTTTTCATCACGAGCATTATAGCTTCCAGCGCCTTCCCACAAGTGATTTTTCGGCAAGCCAATTACGATATCTGTCCCTGGGGCAGTATAATGTAAAGCTGTAAATTGTTCCTTGTTCAATTCTTCTGCTTTTGTCGCTAATTTTTCATCGTGATTTTTCCAAGCAATTACAGGATCAGATTCATAAATGCGTGTCGTTTTGAAAATCTCATCCCATAATGCGTCGACTTGTTCTTCCTCTGGTAGATCAGGGAATACTTTTGCTGCCCACTGTTTCCCAGCAGCTGCGACAACTGTCCAACTTACTTTGTTTGATTGTGTCGCTTTTCTTAGATTCATCAATGCTTTTCCAACTGCTGATTGATAAGTGGCTACACGATCATTGTCAACTCCTGCGAATGCATCTGGATCAGAAGAAACAACGCTGATTCTGCTCGCACCTTTTTCAATCCAATCATCTGCTTGATCGATTTTATATTGTGGAACTGTAGTGATTCGATCATCTGCTGCGTGAGTCAAGAATTCTTTTTGAATGATATCGTCTGTCCATTGAACGATCACCTCATCTGCGCCTAATTGATAAGCCTCTTTCGTGATCAATCGGGCTAATTCCGCTTGCTCTACATTGATTTGTAAGACTACTGTGTGCCCTTTCGATACATTGACCCCTGTTTCTGCAATTAAACGGGCGTATTTTTTTAAATTAACATTAAAATCAGCTAACATAATTAAATTCCTCCTCATCATATTTTTTGTAATTCCTCATTGTATGATAACATTTTATTAGAAGTGAAACAAATAAACATCTGATAAAATAATCATTTGTTTTTAATTAGAAAACAGAAAAAAGCATTGATATCCGAGTATAATGACAGAAAAATTTGTAAAAAATAAAAAAACAAGTTTTGCTTATTGAAAAAAAATGGTACAATAGTATTAATCAATGGTGGAAGCGTTATAAAAAATTTCAAGGAGATTAGAAAATTATGGCAAGAAAAAAAACGATAACAAAGGAGCAGATTTTGGCAGCCGCCTATGAAGTTGCTGCCAATGAAGGATTTTCAAAATTCACTGCGAGAAACATTGCAAATAAAATGAACTGTTCTACTCAACCAATCTATTTAGAGTTTAAAAATATGGATGATTTGAAACACGCGCTATTTGAGCAAATCTACGATTATCTAAAATACGAAGTCTTTCCTGTAGAACATACCGGCAATACGATTGTCGATCTAGCGTTGAATTACATCCATTTCGCAAATCGTGAAAAGAAATTATATAGCTCACTTTACTTGGAAGAGTATGGCGGCGGAAGAGAGATGCAAAATTTCTCCTATAATTACTTTATGGACGTAGTGAAAGAAGATCCAAAATACATGGACTTGTCAGATGATAAACTAGTCTCGCTTCACAATGGGACTTGGATCATTGCAACAGGTATCGCAGCTTTGATGTCATCGAATATCATCCATCCGACGGATACACAAATCGAAAAGATGATCCAAGACAGCATCAATGCCATTTTAAGCTTAAAAGATCCGATTGAAGTAGACTGATCTGCTTATTTGAAAAATTGATCGACCCCATTTGATAGTAATGCCTTGATTTACAAAATGTAATGCTTCTAAACAAAAAGAAGGATGTGGTAAACACATCCTTCTTTTTGTGATTAAGATAACATGGATACAAGAGATTTTGCGAACGCTTCAAGATTTTCAATATCTTCTTCCTCAGCGTTTAAATCAACTTTCACACTTTTGGCACCTTTAATAGCACCAGTTTTTGCAAAGGCAGCATCAAAATCGTCCACTGACTTACAAAACTCATCATAGAAAGTATCTCCAGATCCACACACTCCGTAGATTTTTCCAGGTAATTCAAGTTCTTGTAAGTCCTCATAGAAATCAACGATTTCGTCCGGTAGATCACCGTCATCGTATGTATAAGTAGCAACTACGCAAATATCTGCTTCTTGAAAGTCTTCTGCATCTACTTGTGTGCATTCATTGATTTCAACATCGATATCCATATTTTCCAGAGCCTCTGCAACAATATCGGCGATTTCTTCCGTGTTACCAGTCATACTTGCATAAACGATTTTTGCTAAAGCCATAAGGCGCCTCCTAAATTTTAATGAATAGCATTTCAACAACTACCAATTATACCAAAAGTTTGAGAAAAAGGAAGCGAGATTTATAAAGGTACTATGGGATTTGGCTAAATACTTCCTACTATGTTAAAATAAAAAGGATTTGTAAAAAGGAGACGAGAATAGATGATAACATTAAAATCAGCACGTGAGATCGAAGCAATGGCAGAGTCTGGTGCATTATTAGCAGATGTCCATAAAAATCTGCGAGACTTCATTAAACCAGGAGTAACTAGTTGGGATATCGAAGTATTTGTGCGTAATTATATTGAAAGTCATGGCGGAGTCGCTGCCCAAATTGGATTTGAAGGATACGAATATGCGACATGTATCAGCATCAATGATGAGATCTGTCATGGGTTTCCCCGAAAAAAACCACTTAAAAGTGGTGACTTAGTGAAAGTAGATATGTGTATCGACTTAAAAGGCGGAATCTCTGATTCTTGTTGGGCATATGTGGTCGGTGAATCCACACCTGAAATTGATCGATTGATGGAAGTGACAAAAAAAGCACTATATATCGGCATTGAGCAAGCACAAGTTGGTAATCGTATTGGGGATATTGGTCATGCAATCCAAACGTACGTCGAAGGAGAAAATCTAGGAATCGTACGAGACTTTGTTGGACATGGGGTAGGACCAACGATCCATGAAGAACCAACTATTCCTCACTATGGTGAACCTGGCAAAGGGCTAAGATTAAAAGAAGGTATGGTCATTACGATCGAGCCAATGGTCAATACAGGAACATGGAAAATGAAAATGGACCCAAATGGTTGGACAGCGTATACCAGAGATGGTGGGTTATCTTGCCAATATGAACACACATTGGCTATCACTAAAGATGGTCCAAAAATCTTGACTTCTCAAGGTGAGGAAGGAACTTATTAAGTTCTTCTTTCCGTGAACAGTTTTCAAACTGTTTGATTAACTAGAGAAAGTTGTAGATGACTTTCTTCTTCAAATAATGGATAAAAGTTGTAGGAAAGCTAGTAACTAAGATAGTAGGGTGGCAATTGGAAAAATATGTCTATTATTTTCTGGTTTGCCACCCTTTTCCTCAGTGTTATTAGCTTTTTTTACAACCTAGATAAACGGTGTTCGAAAGCCAGCTCCTTCAATATTAAGGCAAAATTTAAAAAAATATGGAGAGCTATTTTCTCAAATTCTGCCTTAATACTTGGAGCTGACCGGCTTTTTCACAACCTATGATAAACGGTGTTCAAGAAGCAACACTTCAATAATAAGCCAAAAAAATCCAAAATGAAAAAGCCATTTTTGATTTTCCTGTCTTATTACTCAGTGTAAACCGCTTCTTTCACAACCTAGATAAACGGTGTCGAAAAGCTGACCTTCAACATTAAGCTAAAAAATCAAAAAATATGGGGAGCTATTTTCTGATTTTCTATCTTACTGCTCAGGTCAAAGCGCTTTTCTCACAACCTATGATAAACGGTGTTTAAAAGCCAGCTCCTTCAATATTAAGAACAACATCGAAAAAATATGAGAAGCTATTTTCTCGATGTTGCTCTTAATACTTGGAGCTAAGCGGCTTTTTCACAACCTATGATAAACGGTGTTCAAGAAGCAACACTTCAATAATAAGTCAAAAAAATCCAAAATGAAAAAGCCATTTTCGATTTTTCTGCCTTATTACTCAGTGTAGACCGCTTCTTTCACAACCTTGAACAGGAGATTACTATGAATATTTTGAATAAAATAAAACAACATAAGAATTTAATGCGTTTTATTGAGACGACGCAAAAGAGGATCGTTGATTCTGAAATGGGAACGACTTCAGTAGTTGTGGCTTATTATTTACTCTTATCTTTGTTTCCATTGATTATTGCGCTTGGAAATATTCTACCGTATCTTCAAATCGATCAAGAAACTGTCTTGACTTATATTCGCCAAGTGATTCCTGAAACGATCTATCAGTTTATTGGACCGGCGGTAAAAAATTTGTTGACACAAAGTTCTGGCAGTTTGTTGTCATTGTCAGCTATTGCAGCTTTATGGTCAGCTAGTCAGAGTATCAATGCATTACAGATTGCCATGAATAAAGCGTATGGAGTTGAAAATAGAGAAAATTTCATCATTGTCCGTTTCTTTTCCTTAATAGTTATCATCTTGTTCATGATTGCGATTAGTGGTGTCACTTTAGTACTTGGATTAGGACAAATGATTTTAGAGGCGATTCAACCGATCTTTAAAATACCTGTAAACTTTATTGACCAATTCCAAACATTGAAATGGCCGATTACTTTGGTGGCATTATTTGTGATCATGTTTATGATTTATTGGATTGTACCAAATGCGCAATTGAAATTTAAAGCAGTGATTCCTGGTGCTGTATTTGCAACGACTGGTTGGATGTTGTTGTCACAAGTTTTTGGGATTTATGCTCGTTATTTTGCAACGCGTGTGAGCGGTTATCAAATCATCGGAAGTTTTATCGTTTTGATGCTTTGGTTAAACTTTGCTGCGACGATCATTATTCTTGGTGGAATCATCAATGCTGTTGTGCAAGAGTACATAACAGGAAACGAAATAAAAGAACGAAGAAGCATCACATCAACATGGCTTGGTAAACTAAAAAATAAATTTTCTCAAAAAAAGAATTAGAAACACGAGTTCTTATTGTAAAATAGCGACAGTGTTTTATAATTATTAATGACTCTTTAAATAAAGTAGGTGCCCGTATGCTGGTTTCTTTTAGTATGGTAATAAGGATTTTTTTGACAATTTTATTGTCTTTGATATTGACCCCCATTTTTAAAATAATTTCAGTACAAACTGGGATGGTCGATAAACCGAATGAACGACGAATAAACAAAGTGCCGATGCCTTCAGCTGGTGGCTTACCTATCTTTGTTTCCTTCGTGATATCTAGTTTGTTTTTGTTCAAAGATATCATCCCTAAATTTTATATTCTACCTATATTATTGGCTGCATCCGTCATCGTGTTGACCGGATTACTTGATGATAAATATGAACTTTCACCTAAGCAAAAAAGTATTGGCATTTTATTAGCGGCTTTGATCGTCTATTTCATCGCTGATATCAGAATCGATTCTTTTACCTTACCATTCTTAGGTTATATCCAATTAGGTTGGCTTAGTTTTCCTGTTACCATTTTTTGGATTTTTGGGATTACTAATGCAGTCAATTTGATTGATGGTTTAGATGGCTTAGCAGCAGGGATATCTTTGATTGGCTTGATGACCATTGGTATTATTGGCTACTTTTTTTTACATGCCTCAACAGTATATATACCTATAGTTATTTTTTGTTTAGTCGCAAGTATCATCGGCTTTTTCCCTTATAATTTTTATCCAGCCAAGATTTATTTAGGAGATACAGGTGCACTTTTCTTAGGCTTTATGATGGCGGTTTTATCTTTACAAGGATTAAAGAATGTTACGTTTGTTTCATCGATTTCTTTGTTGATCATCATGGGGGTACCTGTTACAGATACTTTTTTTGCAATCATTCGTAGAAAAGCGAATCGAGTATCATTTTCTACGGCTGATAAGAAGCATTTGCATCATCGATTGCTCGCTTTAGGCTTTACGCATAAAGGAGCTGTTTTGACGATCTACTCCATTGCTTTGATGTTTTCATTTACTGCAATGATCATGAATTATACGGGAAACCTTGGAACGATCGCTTTGTTCTTAGTGATGCTATTTGCTGCTATTTTATTATTTGAATTGATCGGATTGATCAATGAAAAATACCAATTTATTCTAAAAACATTACGGTTTTTAGGGAATAAAGAATACCGTACACAAGTGATGCAGAAATACTTTAAGAAATGGAAAAGACCTTAATGGAGAACAATAAAAAAATGCCGATTTTAATTAGCATTGTGACAGCAAATAGTAAAAAAATATTCCAGACATTAGATACGATCATTGCGACGATCGGTGAAGAACCGGCAATTGAATTTCAAATTTTTGATAATAACTCGACACCTGAATACCAAGATCGATTACGCGAATATTTAAAATATCCGTTCGTGAATATTTATTTCAATAATGAAAACCGAGGCTTTGGATTTGGTCATAACCATACCTTGCTCCAAAGCGCTGCACAATATGCGGTGATTTTTAATCCAGATATCTTAGTTGACGAGCAGACGGTGATCGATCTGGTTGCGCTCTTGGAAACGCATCCTGAATGTGCGATGTTGGCACCTAAAATCTTGAATGAAGATGGGACGACTCAATACTTGATTAGACAGCGTTTAGCTCTATTCGACTATGTACTACGTTTCATTCCTTTCAAATTTGTCAAAAAAATGTTTGATCGGCGCTTGACTCGCTTTGAATGTCGTGATTTACCGGAGGATCGTGATTCTTATGTTCGCATGATTTCTGGTAGTTTTATGGTAGTAGATGTTGCGAAATTTAAATCAATCAATGGGTTTGATACTCGCTACTTTATGTATTTTGAAGATAATGATCTTTGTTTAAGTTTTGAAAAAGCAAACGAAAAAATCCTTTATACGCCACGTTACAGTGTCATCCATCTATATGGAAAAGGAGCACATCGTAATTTCAAGCTTTTTCGAATCTTTTTAAATTCAATGATGAAATTCTTCCATAAGTGGGGGTGGACTTTCTTCTAATGACACCAGAAATAGCAGTAGTGATCGTATTGTATCACCAAAAAATCAGCCAATCGCCTTCTTACGATTATTTAAAAACAGCTACGCAAGCTGGGACAGTGGAGTTAGTTATTTTTGATAATAGTCCTGTTGCACATGCTGATGTGCTTTATTCAGAAAAGAATGTCCATTATCATCATGATCCAGCAAATCCAGGCCTAGCGGTTGCTTACAATTATGCAATTGACCACATTTCTGATACGGTACAGACACTTATAACATTAGATCAGGACACTCAGTTAGGTACTGATTATTTAGAAACCGTAGCCGAACTCACTTGGACAACAGAACGAGTAGCTGCGGTTCCCTTAGTATTTTCTGGTACAAAACAAATCTCTCCGGTGTGGGCAGACCACTATATCAATCGCCACTTCGAAGTGATCGAAGAGCCAGTGGTCACACGTCAGCGTATCATGGCAATCAATTCTGGCGCGGCATTCTCGCTCGCATTTTTAAGAGAAATCAATGGCTATAATACCGTGTTCCCACTCGATTTTTTAGATCATTGGCTTTTTTGGCAAATCAAACAATTAAACAAAGAAATTGCAGTATTACCCACTAGAATAACTCATGATCTCTCAGTATTAGATTATAAAAAAGTCAACGTAACACGCTATCAGTCGATATTGGCTGCTGAGTCGATCTTTTACCAAGAATACGACCGTCAGCATTTAATGCAACATCGGAAGCAGTTAGTATTAAGAATGACAAAGCAATTTTTGACTGTCAAGAATCGTCAAATCTGGCGAATGACTTTACGTTCGTTTGTTGATAATTGGAAGGTGTGAAATGATGCGATCGGTTTGTATAGCAACCTTTAATGGTGGCGCGTATTTAAAAGAACAATTGGATAGTATCTTAAAGCAACTTTCTCCAGAAGATGAAGTGATTATTTCGGATGATGGTTCAGTCGATGATACTTGGTCGATCTTAACAGAATATGCACATAATGATCCACGTATCAAACTTTTTGAAGGTCCTAAACAAGGTTTGATCAAAAATTTTGGCTTTGCGATTGAACAAGCTCAGGGAGACCTGATATTTTTAGCAGATCAAGATGATGTATGGTTAGATGGGAAAGTAGAGAAAATCACACAATACTTTAGCCTTCATCCAAAACAACTAGTAGTTATTTCAGATTTAGTAATCGTAGATAGCCAGTTGAATGAGATCCATTCCTCATACTTTACCTTTAGGAGATCCAAAGAAGGCTGGTTGACGAATTTGATTCGTAGTAACTATATCGGTGCAGGGATGGCTTTTCGCTCTTCATTAAAAGAGACGATCTTACCGATACCTGACAATGTACCGATGCATGACATGTGGATTGGTTTGCTGGCGGGAAATCATGCGGGCTTTATTCGAGAACCCTTGACTCTTTATCGGCGACACGATTTTAATGCAAGTGAAATTGAAACGAAGAGTAGTTGGCGCCAGAAAATCGCTTGGCGGATCCATTTGATCCAAGCACTTATACAGCGGAAATGGAAAAAACATCCCTAAAAGATATTGTTAAATTCTCAAGAAATCCATGACAAATAGCAGGATTGATGAGATAATAACGAAAGTGAAAATTTAAAGAAAAAGGAGCGCTTATATTCATGAAAGGAATCATCCTTGCGGGAGGAAGCGGAACACGCTTGTATCCACTAACAAAGGCAACCTCGAAACAGTTGATGCCAGTCTACGATAAACCAATGATCTATTATCCAATGTCTATTTTGATGTTGGCAGGTATCAAGGAGATATTGATTATTTCAACACCTCAAGATACCCCACGCTTTAAAGAATTATTTGGAAATGGGCATGATCTAGGTATTCACCTTGAATATGCGGTTCAAGAGAGTCCCGATGGCTTAGCTCAAGCTTTTATCATTGGGGAAGAATTTATTGGCGATGATAGTGTTTGCCTTGTTTTAGGAGATAATATCTACTATGGTGGCGGACTATCAAAAATGTTACAACGTGCTGCCTCTAGAGAAAGTGGAGCGACCGTTTTTGGGTATCATGTTAATGATCCGGAACGTTTTGGTGTGGTCGAATTTGATGAAAATATGCAAGCTCTCTCTATTGAAGAGAAACCAACAGAACCAAAATCAAATTATGCTGTCACAGGACTTTATTTCTACGACAACGATGTGATTTCAATTGCAAAAGAAATCAAACCATCTGAGCGTGGTGAATTAGAAATCACTGACGTCAATAAAGCGTATTTAGAAAGAGGAAAACTTTCTGTAGAGATTATGGGACGTGGTTTTGCTTGGTTAGACACAGGCACGCATGAATCTTTACTTGAAGCTTCTACCTTTATTGAAACGATTGAAAAGCGTCAAAACTTAAAAGTTGCTTGTTTAGAAGAGGTGGCTTATCGAATGGGCTATATCGACAAACAACAATTAGCTGTTTTGGCAGAACCACTGAAAAAAAATCAATATGGTCAATACTTATTAAGATTGGCTGCTGAATAAGGAGTTTTTAGTGATGAAAGTGACGGATACTAAATTAACAGATGTTAAAATTATCGAAATGGATGTTTTTGGGGACCATCGTGGTTTCTTTACAGAAAGCTATTCAAAAGCAAAATTTGCGGAACATGGATTAGATTTTGATTTTGTCCAAGACAATCACTCTTTATCTGCTGAAGCGGGAGTGATTCGTGGCTTGCATTTTCAAAAAGGGGCATCCGCTCAAACAAAATTGATCCGTGTCACTTCAGGAGCAGTCTTAGATGTGATCGTCGATATTCGTAAAGGTAGTCCGACCTATGGACAGTGGGAAAGTTATATCTTATCTGAACACAATCATCGTCAATTACTTGTACCTAAGGGATACGCACATGGTTTTGTGACGTTGACACCAAATGTGAATTTCCTTTATAAATGCGATAATTATTATGATGCCGCAGCAGACGGTGGGATCGCATTTGACGATCCAGAGTTAGCGATTGATTGGCCGATCGATCTTTCAAAAGCAATCATGTCTGAAAAAGATCATAATCATCCTACACTGAAAGAATTTGAAGCAGAAAACCCATTTGTTTATGGTGAAATCTAACATTTGATGAGGAGAAATATTAAATGAAAAATATCATTGTTACTGGTGGAGCAGGCTTCATTGGATCAAATTTTGTACATTATGTTGTACAAAACCACCCAGAAGTACATGTGACAGTCTTAGATAAATTAACTTATGCAGGAAACAAAGAAAATCTAGCAGGATTGCCAGCTGATCGTGTGGAGCTGGTTGTCGGAGATATCGCAGATGCAGAATTAGTCGATCGATTAGTGGAAAAAGCAGATGCAGTGGTTCATTATGCTGCTGAATCACATAATGATAATTCACTTAAAGATCCGTTTCCATTTGTACACACGAACATCATTGGTACGTATACATTGCTAGAAGCTTGCCGTAAGTACGATGTTCGTTATCATCATGTTTCTACGGATGAAGTCTATGGTGACCTACCATTACGTGAAGATTTACCAGGTCATGGCGAGGGTGAAGGTGAGAAGTTCACTGCGGAAACACCTTACAACCCGTCCAGCCCCTATTCTTCAACAAAAGCTGGTTCTGATTTATTAGTGAAAGCTTGGGTTCGTTCATTTGGACTAAAGGCGACAATCTCAAATTGTTCCAACAACTACGGACCTTATCAACACATTGAAAAATTCATTCCACGTCAAATCACTAATATTTTAAGTGGTATCCAACCTAAGTTATATGGAGAAGGAAAAAATGTTCGTGATTGGATCCATACGAATGACCACTCTTCTGCCGTATGGTTGATCCTAACCAAAGGAAATATTGGGGAAACCTATTTGATTGGCGCTGATGGCGAGGAAGATAACAAAACCGTGTTGGAAATGATCTTAGAAATGATGGGTCAGCCTAAAGATGCCTATGAACATGTCAAAGATCGTGCTGGCCATGATTTGCGTTATGCGATCGACTCAACCAAGCTTCGTCAAGAACTGGGTTGGCAACCAGAGTTCACTAATTTCCGGGATGGTTTAGCAGAAACCATCAAGTGGTACGAAGAGAACCAAGAATGGTGGCAAAAAGAGAAAGAAGCAGTTGAAGCAGCTTACGCTAAAAATGGACAATAAGAGGTGAGCAACCAAGCTTCCTCGGACAAGCTGCGTAGATAAGAGTCAAAGACTTCCTCTTATCGGATGTTTTTCTTGCTTGAATAGATAGCTTGAGAGACTCAACCTCTTTTAAATAGTCATTGAAGGGGCACTGCGTTTAACTGACGCTGCCCCTTTTTTCATGAAAAAGTTTTTAAGAGCGCTTGATGGATGCTCATCCTCTCGAAAAGCGAGAACCGATATGGTAGAATAAGCTTGGTTCTTAGAACGTGGTTAGAACATAACTGTTCTGCCGTTGTTTTGGGGTAAGGGGAGAGAAAGATACCGTTATTTTTGTCCGCTACTCTGAACAAACAGTTGAATGAATCGTCTTCAAAAGATAAAGCGTTCATTAAAGACAACAAGATAGCTAATGATATTTTTACAAAAATAATTTAAAAATAAATAAATCAAGGAGCGATTGCGTTATGTTTTTATTAACAGGTGGAAATGGTCAACTTGGTACCGAGTTACGTCATTTATTAGATGAGAAAGGGTTAGATTATGTTTCGACTGACGCCCAAGAACTGGATATCACGGATGCAGAAAAAACAATGACTTATATCACAGACTTAAAGCCTGAAGTCATCTTCCATTGTGCAGCCTATACTGCTGTCGATAAAGCAGAAGACGAAGGAAAAGAATTAGATGAAAAAATCAATGTAGACGGAACGAGAAATGTTGCATTGGCAGCGAAAGCAGTGAATGCGAAATTGATTTATATCAGTACCGATTATGTCTTTGATGGTAAAAAAGAAAATGAAGAATATCTAGAAGATGATGCAACGAATCCATTGAACGAATATGGTCGTACAAAACTACTAGGCGAACAAGCAGTGCAGGAAATTTTAGAAGATTATTATATTATTCGTACGTCATGGGTATTTGGCGTATATGGTCATAACTTTGTTTATACGATGCAACGTTTGGCACAAACCCATGATCGATTAACAGTGGTCAATGACCAATTTGGACGTCCGACATGGACACGCACACTAGCTGAATTTATGGTCTATGTAATCGAAGAAAAAGTACCATATGGTGTCTATCATCTATCAAATGAGAATAGTTGTTCATGGTATGAATTCGCAAAAGAAATCTTAAAAGATACAGCAGTAGAAGTAGCACCTGTTACTTCAGCTGAATATCCACAAAAAGCAACACGTCCACAATATTCAGTGATGAGCCTGAAAAAAACGGAAGATCTTGGTTTTGTTATTCCAACGTGGCAAGAAGCACTTGAACAAATGTTACAAGCTTCTGAAAAATTAAACAAATAAGGTTTTTCCTTAGAAAAAAGAAACAACGAAGAAATTGGAGAATTTTATGGAAAAACAAACAAGAAGTGCAAGGCGAGATAAATCACGACAAACGGAAATAGAACAGACGCATCCATTTTTAGATATCCTATTGAAATTGCGTTATGTGATTGGTTTACTGGTGATCGTTATCGTTGTGACATTCAACTTGAATGGTAGTTCGATCGGCAGTTGGGATAACTATGTGTCACAAAGAGATGATGGGAAAAAGACGGATGTGATTTTTGGTCAAAATCGAGAAGTTCGTTCAGATGAATGGCTGGTCCAAACGCCTTTTTATTTCTCTCAAGCAGAATCGGGTTATCCGGTCATCAACGAAGATTATTCATTGAATGGTCAAAATATGATCATTGCCTACAATTCACCAGTGAAAGATATCACTGTTATCGGTAAACCATTTAACTGGGGATTCTTCTTTTTAGGAAGGGATCGAGGATTGTCCTTTTATTGGGCAATGAAACTGGTAGTCATGGTCCTGTTAGGATTTGAACTACTGATGATCTTAACGAAACGAAACAAGCCACTTTCGTTGATCGGTTCATTTGCACTGACCTTCTCACCAGCTGTTCAATGGTGGTTCATGCAACACGTTGGCGATTTGATTTTCTTTACGATTGGTTTAATGGTCGCCTTTTATCATTATTTTTATCAACATGAAAAAAAGTGGCTGCGCGCATTGATGATGTTACTAGTGGTCATATTCGGTCTCGGCTTTATCTTAGTGATCTATCCGGCCCATCAAGTGATGCTCGCCTATCTATTAGTTTTTTATTTTGTCGGTTTACTGGTCTATTACCGCAAAAAAATACAATGGGATTGGTTTGACGCTGTATTGATTACTGCTGCGTTGTTGTTTATTGGTATTGTCATGTGGCATTTTTGGTCAATTTCTAAAGATGCGTTACTCGCCTCTTTGAATACGTTGTATCCTGGGAATCGAGTAAGTACAGGTGGTAAATGGAAATTTAGTGAATTTTTCTATTTCTTAACGAACTGGAAAATCCCATTCGAAGATATCAGTTTCTCAAATAATTCAGAAGTAGCACTATTTTACCATTTCTTCCCAACTGTCTTTTTAGCAAGTCCATTTGTCTTGTTTGGGAAAAAAGACGACGATCAAAAAATTATTGGTCGGATCTTAATGCTCTTTTGTCTATTCGCGATCTTTTGGATCACCATTGGCTTACCTAGAACGATGGCTCAATTGACCTTGTTATCATTTGTCCCGCCATTTCGTGCGATCTTGACTTTCAGCTTTGCGGCATTTCTATTATCGATTTGGTTTATCGCGTACATTTGGAAACACGATGTCATCCCTACGTGGTATAAATTTGTCTTATTGATTGCTAATGCAGGTATCTATTACTATGCGTTACAAGGTTCCAAGATGGAAGGGTATTTCTCTGACCTTGAGCTGATCAGTGTGATTGTTTTGGGAACACTTCTTTTAGCATTTGCATTGTTTCGACAACGCGTATTTTTCTACCTTTCATTTAGTGCATTGATCATTGCTTCTGGCTTCTTTGTGAATCCAGTTGTCCAAGGAACAGGTGCGATTTTTGAAAAAACGTTAGCTAAGGAAATCCAAAAAATCGACCAACAAGATCCAGGTCAAGTATGGTTAACCGAAGATGAGCTCTATAACTTCACACCGGCTTTAGGAGTGAAGGCGTTCAATACGGTCCGCTTTTATCCAGACAAAGCTGCATGGCAATTGATTGATCCAGAAGGGGAATATGAGCGTTTTTACAATCGTTATGCTCATACTAGAGCCTTTATTGCTAAAGAAGATACAGCCTTCAAGCTAGATCGTCCAGACATGTTCTCAGTGACTTTGAATTTTGATGATGCTGAAAAGTTAGGCATCAAATATGTCGTAACCAAGCGTCCTTTAGATGACTATAACCAGCGTAATGAAGCGCAGTTCACTAAATTATATGGACCAGACGACGATGGGCACATGATCTATGAAGTAGCCTATCCAAACTATGCTATTTGGCAAACCCAATCAACAGGTCAATAAAAATTTGTAGTTTGAAGAAGATGTGTGCTAAAAATGGAGATATTGGATCAGCTAGAGACCTTATTGGTTACGCTGATCCAATCATCCATTCTTAAAAAGTATTATTTAGAAGAGGAGGTGGAAACCATTCAAACATTTGTCGAAAAATTCATAAATAAAATGAGTACTGGGATCTTGTTGTTGATGCTGATCGCTCTTTTTTCTGTCTGGACGATCGGTATAGGCACACCAGCTACTTTATTTTTATATGAACATAGCGCACAGTTCGTCACTTTTGGTGTATTTGTCTTAACAGGACTGAATATCTATAAAGCAAGAGGATTTGACTTTTTTTATCTAGGAGCAACAGTTGTCATCTTCTGTTTCTATACGTATTTCAGTGGAATACGAGATGGTTCTTTGGCAGGTAACCTGTTGATCCCAATCCTGATTCTGATTGGATTGAGTGTAAAGTGGATCGAATTTGACAAAGTAGATCGAGGGATTTATTTGCTTGTCTTCTCATTTTTCCTTGCTGTTACGGTATATCGAGTATTTACAGAGATTCAAGTACCTGAAGGACAAAGCATATGGAACCAAGATAATAAATTATCCGATATTTGGATCAATACAAATACGATCGGTAGCTCGTTGATGATGCTTGGACTACTGATCAGTGGTTTCGCCAGTTCGTTTGAACGTTGGTATATTCGGATTCTTGGGGTACCAGCGATCGTCGCTGCATTTTTAGGAATCTGGGTATGTCAATCACGCTCGGCATTGATTGCGATCATCATTTTTGCTTTATTAGATATCTGGCCTAAAAGATTCTTTAAATTTATTCGTGCACCTTTTATCGGCTATTTAGCTATTTTTAGTCTGGCGCTACCGATATCCTATTTAGCTGCCACTTCTGAAGAGATCAATCTTTTCACTGGAAGAGAAGGCATATGGCTGAAATTTTATCAAACGATTTCCGAGAGTACGGAGCAACTACTGGTTGGAATGAAGCCTTTTCTTTATTTTCGTGGGGATGAGGTTTTAGGTAATCACAATAGTTATAATTCTATTTTGAATTTATATGGATTGATAGGAATCGCAATTGTAGGGATTTTATTACTTGTTTTTGTTGGAAGACTAACACTGAAAGCAGATTATTCGAATGGACAACTTACGTTCTTATGGGCATTCATGGCAGTAATGATCCAATCGTTTATGGAAGATACATTGACTTCTTTCCCTTGGGTACCTATCGGCTACTTATTGTTAGCGATGGCAAGTCATCGTTACGATCAGCCACCGGGTAAGCAAATAAAAATACAAGAGGAAAATCAACTGTCAACTTCAAGACTTGCACGCTATCACTGAATTTGAAAATAAGGGGTGTGAGACAACAGTAACAATCAATTTTGTCTTTCACCTTAGAATCGAATAAATGGTGGGAACAGGAGCAAGCACTTCGGAAACAAGGCTGAACACTTCTGTCTCAACCTCAATCAATAAAATAAAAACGTGGGTAAGCCTTTTTTAGGCAAGCCCACGTTTTTTGCTTCATTGCAATTAAGTATCATCTTTTGTAAAATAGTAACGTTGATAAAAAGTTTACTTAATAGAAAATTAAGAAACAACGAATATCGCAGTCCTTGGCTCAATATGTGGTAAAATGGCTGTTGACTGTAATTAATTGAAACTGCTTGGAGGAACACAAATGTTGAAAGATTTGTTTTTATTTATGAAGGATATCTATCAAAATCGAAAGCTATTACTTCAATTCTCGTTAAACGATTTTAAATCACGTTTTGCGGGTTCATTTTTAGGGATTTTATGGGCGTTCATCAATCCCGTGTTTACTGTTCTCATTTACTGGTTAGTCTTTGGCTTCGGCTTGAAAGCGGCGATGACTGATGGGAAGTATCCGTTTATCGTCTATCTGATCACAGGGATGGTCCCATGGTTCTTTTTCTCAGATGCGTTTACCTCTACAACACTTGTTTTCCGAGAATACACCTATTTAGTGAAAAAAGTGGTATTCAATATCCGTATCTTACCAACAACTAAAATCCTTTCAAACCTGTACTCACATATGTTCTTTATTTTGATTGGTTTAGTCGTAACAATGGGACATGGTATTTTTCCAACGGTTATGTCTTTACAATTGATTTATTATCTATTTTGTATGGTCGCCTTTTTGACCGGATTGACGTGGTTGACCGCCTCGATTCAACCTTTTATACCAGATATCATGCAATTTATCACGATTTTACTACAGCTGATTATGTGGACATTGCCGATTCTTTGGAGTCCAAGTCAATTTAATCCAGCAATCATAAAGATTTTAAAACTAAACCCATTGTATTATGTTGTTCAAGGTTACCGTGAATCCTTCTTAAGTCAAGCTTGGTTCTGGGAACATGGTACTTATACAATCTATTTTTGGGTAGTTACATTAATCATGTTCGTAATCGGTTCCTTAGTGTTCCGTAGATTGAAACCACATTTTTCAGATGTGCTGTAAGGAGTATAGTTATGACAGAATACGCAATTAAATTAAACAACATCACTAAATCATACAATATGTATGCGAAACCGACGGATCGTTTTAGAGAAGCTTTGAATCCGTTCAAGAAATCGTACCATGATGTGTTCTATGCATTGAAAAATATTGATGTAGAGATCAAAAAAGGTGAAATGATCGGTTTTGTCGGTGAAAATGGTTCTGGTAAATCAACGATGCTCAAAATCATTACAGGCGTTTTGACTCCAACAAGTGGAACCATGGAGATCGAAGGAAAGATTTCTGCCTTACTTGAATTGGGTTCAGGTTTTAATCCAGAATATTCTGGATATGAAAATATTTATTTAAATGGAATGGTTCTTGGCTTTTCCCGTGAAGAAGTCGATGCGATGGTGGATGACATCATTGATTTCGCAGATATCGGAGACCACGTTTATCAACCTGTAAAAACTTACTCAAGTGGGATGTTCGTGCGCTTAGCTTTTGCGGTAGCGATCAATGTCAATCCAGATATTCTGATTGTTGATGAGGCACTCGCAGTAGGTGACTTGGAGTTCCAATTGAAATGTATGGAAAAATTTACGGAAATCAAAAATTCTGGGAAGACGATTTTATTTGTTTCCCATGACATCAGCTCGATCCGTCGTTTCTGCGACCGCTCTTATTGGCTAAAAAATGGTGAAGTTGTAGAATTTGGAGATACGATGGATGTGACAACCAATTACGAAAACTTCTTAAAGAAAAAATCAGTAAAAACAGTGGATCGTAACAAAAATCAAGTGGAGCGTTTTGCTGCCCCAGATATCGTCGATGTGTTAAGTGCTGAATTACTAGATGAAAACAAGCAACCGATCGATATGTTAGAACAAGGGGAAGATCTTTATGTAAAGGTCACCTATGAAGTGAAAGATGATACTATCAAAAAACCTGTGTTAGGGATTGCCCTACGAACGGTCGATAATTTCTATGTCTGTGGCTTGAATACTTTACTGGACGATATCACAATTCCTTGGGAAAAAGGAAAAAATGTCTTTTATCTCAAGTATAAGAAGTTAGGCTTACTTGCTGGCGAATACTATTTCGATGTGGCGGTTTTTGAAGAAAATGCCACCGTCCCACTAGTGTATAAAACGAAGTATATGAACTTATTTGTGACGGGTTCTTATATTGGTGAAGGGATCGTGGTCTTGGATCACCAGTGGAAAGAAGGAGATCAAAACAATGAAGTATGATTTCGAGATGGATTTAGATGAACAAAGTAGCGTAGGTAAGATTGTTGGACAAATCAAACCAGGAAGTAAAGTCTTGGAATTTGGTCCTGGCAATGGACGCATGACGAAACATTTGATCGGTGCAAAAAACTGTGAAGTAAGCATCGTTGAACTGGACAAAGAACTATTTGATTACGTCAATGAAATTGCACAAGATGGTTTTTATGGCGACATTGAAAGTTTTGAATGGGCAAAATATTATGCTGGTCAAACATTTGATTATATTTTATTTGCAGATGTCTTGGAACATTTAGTGGATCCTTTGAAGACATTAAAAAAAGTCAGAAAATTTCTAAATGAAGAAGGCGAGATTTTGATTACTTTCCCTAATCTCGTGCATAACTCTGTATTGATTCACCTCTTTAATAACGAATTGCCGTGGGCTTCGTTTGGGCTATTAGATGAAACACATAATTCATTTTATACCCACGAAGGCTTCCAAAAAGTATTTGCAAACGCTGATCTGCACATCAACATTGAAGATTATTTATATCTAGCAGTAGGGGATACTGAATTGAAGTCAGCATATACTGACTTACCAGAAGCAGTTCGTTATGATTTCAAAATGCGCCCATTTGGCGAAGTGTATCAGTATTTCTTTTCATTGAAAAAACACCCAAATGTGGAAGCTAAAATCAATTCACCGCAAAATTCAAATTATGTCAAAATGATGGAAATCATCAAAAAGAGTACGCAAGAAGAAATATTACAGATCCCGTTCAATAATTATACGGGAGAAAACCAAGTATTGACTTTTCCACTGACAGAAGAACCGGCAAGTTTTATTTTTCAATTTGAAAAGCAACCAAGCTACCTTGAGTTCAGTGTTGAAGTAGACGGAGTAAAGCTTGATTTTATCGCATCGAATGCGGTCATCAAAACAGCGACAGACTGTTATATTTTTGATGGATCAGAAGCACCAAGACTAGAATTGACCGATATAAGTGGAGAAACGATCAAAATCTCTTGCCATTATCGATTCATTGGTGAATTACCAGCAACGATGGCTGAAGTCCTTAGAGAAATCAAACCTATGGCTGCTGTTCAAAAAGAATTATCTGCTGAAAACGAGAGATTAACAAAAGAAAACCAGCACTTACAAATAGAGAATAAAGAGCAGACGAAAGTCTTGAAGACTACGACTGATCGATATTTTGACTTGTTGCAACCTAACAATTGGGCAATAAAGCCAAAAGGACGATTGGTGAGACCAAAAGAAACGGCAAAAAAAATCCAAGCCAAAGAACTTTCTCTTTGTGTCGACGAAAAAAATTGGGATCCAGAAACAAAATTACTCAAAATCATTGGATGGGGAATTTCAAATGCGGAACGTAAACCTTTATCTTATAAGTTGTCTGTAGATCAATCACCATTCTTCGAGGTTCAGCAGATTGAGCGAGCCGAAGTGAATGAAGCCGAAAAACTTCCTCCCCACACAAAAGCTGGTTTTGAGATCCAGATAGCGTGTGAACAAGAAAAATCATTTTTGATCGAATTGATTGCAGAAAATGGGCAGTCTTGGCTAGTTGAAATATAAATAACTTATTAGGTAAAGGAGTACCAAACCAGTGCAAAAAAAAGAAATTGCTGTATTTATCGATAAAATCACTCGTGAGCGGGCGACCGGCGATTTATTGATCGTTGGTTGGGCAATCGATGAAGTAACGAAAGAAATACCGACGATCCAAGTTGAAAAAGAAAATATTATAGCAAAAAATACACCAGTCGTTCGTTTAGATATCAATCATCTCTATGATTTGGACGTAAAGACGCAAAGTGGTTTTAATCTTCGATTATCTGGAAAGATGAAGGGGAAAGCAATTTTAGATTTTCAAACGAAAGATCATCAAAATGGAATATCCATCAAATTGAATGGACGTTATCCTTATGATGATGGCATCGAGTCGAGTTTGGAAAAGAAAAAACGATTGTTAAAAAAAGGCTTGAACTATGCTCGGACGCATGGCCTAAAAAAGGCTGTACGTCGTGTGAAAATGGAATTGAAACCAGGTTCGATCGACTATGCGCAATGGATCGCTAAGCATGAACAAATTGACGTTGCAGCACAAAAAACAAAAGCGCAAGCCTTTGCCTATCGTCCATTGATTTCTGTCGTGATGCCAGTTTATAACGTAGAAATCAAATGGCTAGAAAAATGTATCGATTCTGTGATTGCTCAAACATATGACCATTGGGAATTGTGTATCAGTGATGATGCCTCTACCGATCCTAAAATCCATAAATGTTTAGAACGTTATCAGCAAAAAGATCCACGGATCAAAGTTGTCTTTCGTGAAGAAAACGGTCATATTAGTTTAGCCACGAACTCTGCACTTGAGATCGCTGAAGGAGAATTCATGGCACTACTTGATAACGACGACGAACTTCCTGTCAATGCATTGTTTGAAGTAGTCAATGTCTTGAATGATCGGCCAGAACTTGATTTGATTTATAGTGATGAAGATAAGATCGATGCTGATGGCAATCGCTTCGATCCTCATTTTAAAGCAGACTGGTCACCTAATACGTTGATGGGAAATAACTATATTTCTCATTTAGGCGTCTATCGATTAAGTATCGTCAAAGAACTAGGTGGCTTCCGAAAAGGCTATGAAGGTTCACAAGATTATGACCTAGTTCTCCGTTTTACAGAAAAGATCCCAGCAGATCATATTTATCATATCGATCGTGTCCTTTACCATTGGCGTACGATTCCAGGATCAACAGCTAGTAGTGGTGAAGCTAAAAGTTATATTTACGATTCTGGTGTGAAAGCTTTGACGGATGCATTAGCTCGCAGGAATATCAAAGGTAATGTGCGTCCAGGAAGAATCTCAGGGTTTTATGAGATCAATTATGATGTCCTACAAGAGGAGCTAGTCAGCGTCATCATCCCAACCAAAAATGGGTATGACGATTTGAAAATGTGTATTGATTCGATCATCGAAAAAACGACCTATCCTAACTACGAGATCATTGTAGCTGATAACGGTAGTACTGATCCTAAGATGCAAAATCTTTTTGACTCCTACAAGGAACAACTGAAAGAACGCTTCATTGTAGAGTTGATCGATATTCCCTTCAACTATTCTCGCATCAATAACCTTGCGGCTGAAAAAGCTAGTGGAAAGTATTACTTATTCTTGAACAATGATACCGAAGTGATTGCTCCTAATTGGATGACAACAATGGTCTCATATGCTCAGTTTGATTCGATCGGCTGTGTTGGCGCCAAACTTTACTATCCAGATGATACGACGCAACATGCGGGTGTACTCGTTGGAATCGGTGGCGTCGCTGGTCATGCGTTGAATAATTATGACCGCACACATTGTGGCTATTTCGGACGATTAGTGATCGACGTCGATTATTTAGCAGTGACTGCCGCTTGTATGATGGTCAAAGCAGATGATTTCAAAGCGGTGGGTGGCTTCGATGAGACATTACAAGTTGCCTTCAATGATGTAGACTTATGTCTTAAAGTCTATGAATTGGGTCGAAACAATGTATATGCTCACCAAGTTGAGCTTTATCACTTTGAGTCAAAATCTCGCGGGTATGAAGATACGCCAGAAAAGCAGAAACGCTTTGCGGGTGAAATCAAAAAAATGCAAGATAAATGGCCCAAATATATCGCACATGATCCTTTCTATAATGACAATTTGACAAAACAAGGAATTGGCGATTTTTCATTACGACCAGAATGATTCTTGCATATTATGCTATGCCTTCAACAAAACTTGATACCTCATCAAGTCTTGTTGAAGGCATATTTTATGGGGACTGTTTTTGACACAACAGTGTTGCTAAAGCTACTAAGAGAAACTTTGAAATTAGGTTACAATTTGGTTATCCACTATGTTTTTAAAGTGTGCTATGGTAAGATGATAGAGGTATTATTTTGTGGTTAGGAGTGTATACATGAATAAAAATGGAGAATGGAATGCTGCTCGTCGGATATTCATTATCATGCTGGATGTCTTAGTTTACAATGCAGCAATATATATAAGTTTCTTATTGAAATTTCAAGGAGAAATTCCCACACGGAATTTTGAGACCTTTCAACATTCTGCAGTGTTTATATCTATTATCTTTATCGTCTTGAATATTTTATTAGGGGCATACGTCTTTTATAATCGAATGATCAGTGACATTATATTTGTGACCGTAATAGGGCAAGTATTGATGTCTTTAGGCGTAATGGTGGTAACTTTCGCTGGTCGATGGTTTGCCTTTCCACGGGCAGTTATTCTTTTATCTTTGGTAGTTGGAACAATTTTACTGAGCTTATACCGTATTTTGGTCTACAAATTATATTTGAAAGTCAGTAGAGACAAAAAAGTAGTGATCGTTGGACTTGAAAAAGATGTTGCTCCAGCAATCCAAAATTTCCAATCTAAAAAAAATAATAAACATAAAGTTGAAGCGGTCGTTATCGATAACTATTATGAGAACATCAAGAAGATGATCGATACGATCGATATCGTCTACTTGTCATCACATATTGAAGAAAATGAAAAAATCAAAATCTATCAATTGATCACTAAGAAAGAAAAAAAATTATTCTTGAATACGACTTTTGAGAACTTAACAATGATCAATCCAAATATCATGAACTTTGAAGATGAAAGTATCATTGAAGCATCTGGTTTCAAGATACAACCAGAAGATGAATTGTTCAAACGATTATTCGATATTATCATCTCCTTTATCTTACTGATCCTTGCATCACCTTTCATGTTGCTTACAGCAATACTAGTCAAAGTGACTTCACCAGGACCAGTGATCTATAAACAAGTCCGTATCACTAAAAATCAAAAAGAATTTTCAATCTATAAATTCCGGTCAATGACAGCGACAGCGGAAGCAAAATCAGGGCCTGTCTTAGCGAAAAGTAATGATGCTCGAGTAACACCGGTCGGTAAATTTATCCGTGCTGTACGTTTTGATGAATTGCCACAGATTTTTAATGTGTTAAAAGGCGATATGTCGATTGTCGGACCACGCCCAGAAAGACCTTTTTTTGTGGATCAATTCAATGCAGAAAATCCTTATTACTATTTGAGACATAATGTCCGTGCAGGCATCACCGGCTATGCCCAAGTTTATGGAAAATATGTTTCTGACTATAACAGCAAGTTACGCTTTGATTTGTTGTATATCAAAAAATATTCGTTAATGATGGATCTAAAGATTTTATTGCAAACGATCAAGATCCTTTTTGATAAAATGTCTTCCCAAGGGTTAGAAGAGGATGAAAATGCTAGCTCATTAGAAGCAATAGCATTTCCTAAAGATAGAATTTACAATTAAACTAAAAGTAGAAAAGTAGGAGAAAACTGTTGAATAATAAAGATATAAGTGTTCTGCTTTCTTTGTACGATAAAGAAAAACCTGATTATTTAAAAGAAGCATTGAGCAGTATTTTTAATCAGACTCTCTTTCCTGATGAAATTGTTTTAGTATATGATGGACCTATAAATAGCGAGTTAGAAGCGATTGTTTCTGAATTCCAAAAAAATTATCCTGATACGATTACAATAATAAAACTACAGGAAAATCAAGGATTAGGAATTGCACTGGCTGAAGGTCTAAAACATGTGAGAAATAACATAGTGGCAAGAATGGATACAGATGATGTAATGGTACCTGATCGCTTAGAAAAGCAGTTTGCTGTATTGGAAAAATATCCAGATGTTGCAATAGTAGGGAGTAATATTAACGAATTTGTTGGAAATCTTGATAACATAATTGGCAAAAGAATCGTACCAGAAAAAAATGACGAAATACGTAATTTTTCAAGAAAAAGAAATCCATTTAATCATATGACAGTTATGTATAATAAAGAAGCTGTATTAAGTGTAGGAAATTATCAATCTTTGATTGGATTTGAAGATTACTACTTGTGGGTTAGATTACTGAAAGCTGGATATAAAGGTTATAATATCCAAGAACCATTGGTATATGCTAGAGCGGGGAAAGATATGTATGCAAGACGTGGTGGTTTGAAATATTTAGTTCCAGGACTGGCAGGCAGATTTTATATTTGGAAAGATGGACTCGGAACGATGAAAGATTTTTTGTTTGTTTCAAGTGTGCATATATTTGTAAGTTTGTTACCAAATAGTTTAAGAGGAAAATTCTATCAAACCAAATTGAGAAAATAAGGAGTGTTTTCTTTGTATAATAAAGATCCAAAAATGAAGAAATTACAACAAATTACATTGAAAATGGCTCAAGAAATTGTTGATTTTTGTAAAGAAAATCAACTTATTTGTTATTTCTGTGGTGGTGGTGCAATAGGTGCTGTCAGGGAAAAAGGATTCATTCCTTGGGATGACGATTTGGATTTCTTTATGCCAAGAGATGATTATGAAAAATTTTATGAGCTTTGGTACCATTCAGAAAAGCAAATAAACTATCCTATCCAAAAAGCTTCAAGAAACTATAATGACCACAATTCTTTTACTACGATAAGAGACAAAAACACCACCTTTATCAAGACTTATCAAAAAGACCTTGATATTGTTCATGGGATAACTATTGATATATTTCCTTTAGATGTTGCTCCTGATTCAACGTTAAGTAGAAAAATACAAAAATCATGGGCTCTTGTTTATGCTCTTTTCTGTTCACAGGTTGTTCCGGAAAATCACGGCGGAATATTAGCACTAGGTAGTCGAACATTATTGACTATTTTTAAATCAGCAAGAGTTCGTTATGCTATTTGGTCATTTGCTGAAAAGCAAATGACTAAATATAATAATAAACCTACTGATTATATTACTGAGCTGTGTGTAGGACCTAAATATATGGGGAATATTTATTTTGCAGAAGATTTTAAGCAAGCCCAATTCTTAACTTTTGAAAATACTGAAATGCCTGTTCCAATAGGTTACGATAGATATTTAAGATCTGCATTCGGAGATTACATGAAGAGACCATCAAAAGAAAATCAATGTACCATTCATGATTCAGTTTATATAGATCCAGATAATAGTTATAAGCAGTATCGTGGCAAATACTATTTAGTTGAAGGAGAAAATAACTTATGATCACAGCTATAATTATTGCCGGCGGAGTTGGCAAACGTATGGGACAAGATATTCCTAAACAATTTATTAATATTGAAGGGAAACCAATTATCATCTACACATTGGAATCATTCCAACATCATCCACAAATCGACCGTATTCTAGTTGTATGTAAATCAGGCTGGGAAGAAACCATGTGGGCTTACATCAAAGAATTCAATATCAGTAAAGTAGAGTGGGTGATTACTGGTGGATCAAAAGGACAAGAATCAATCAATAATGGTGTACAGTTTTTAAAAGATTATTGTGATGAAGAAGATACGATTATCATCCATGATGGGATTCGTCCATTAGTTGATGAACTTGTTTTATCGGATGTCATTGTGAAATGCAAGGAGTTTGGGAACGGTGTAACTTCTCTTCCATACAATGAGCAAATTTTTATCAAAAAGACAGAAGAAACAACTGAACAATATGTTGATCGTAACACACTGCGACGTGTTTCAACACCGCAAGCGTATCAATATGGAAAACTACTGGCTGCATACAATCGAGCAATAAAAGAAAACATTGGAATGACAGATTCTTCTTATACAAATACAATGATGGTCGATCTTGGCGAAACATTGTACTTTGCTGCAGGTTCTGATAAGAACATTAAATTAACTACAACTGATGACTTAGAGTTATTCAAAGCATATTTAAAAATGAAAGACTAGGTGATGAATGTGGGTTTAATTGATAATCCGATATACAAAGCTGATTTGCTGAAAGTGATCAACCATAACAAAAAATTGAAAAGCTTAGATGGAAAATCATTATTGATGATCGGAGCTTCAGGCATGATTGGCTCTTTTTTAGTTGATACGTTGATGCTAGCAAATAATCAGTTGAAGATTAATATTAAAGTTTATGCGATGGGAAGAAATAGAAAGAAGTTAGAAAAGAGATTTCAATCGTATCTTAATGATTCTAATTTTGAAATAATCGAAGGTGATGTCACGCAACCTTTTCCTTCTTCAATCAAAGCTGATTATGTGATTCATGGAGCAAGCAATACCCATCCAAAAGCTTATGCAACTGACCCTATCGGAACAATCATGACAAACCTTGCAGGAACCGAACAGGTCTTGAAACATGCAGTTGCTACTAAAACAACTCGAGTCCTTTTTCTTTCAACTGTGGAGATTTATGGAGAAAATCGTGGAGACGTTGAAAAGTTCACTGAGGATTATTGTGGCTATATTGATTGTAATACACTAAGAGCGGGATATCCTGAAGGTAAACGAGTGAGTGAATCTCTCTGCCAAGCATATATTGCTAAACATCATTTAGATATTGTGATACCAAGATTGTGTCGTGTATTTGGTCCTACTATGTTATTATCAGATACAAAAGCTTCTTCTCAGTTTATTTTAAATGCTGTACGTCAAGAAGATATTGTGTTAAAAAGTGAAGGAAATCAATATTTTTCTTATATCTATGTTGCTGATGCTGTCTCTGCAATTCTGCACTTACTTTTACACGGAGAGAGTGGAGAAGCTTATAATATCTCAGATGAGAAATTTGACTTGTATCTCAAAGATCTTGCTAAGAAATTGGCTGAAATCAGTGGGAAGAATCTAAAATTCCAATTGCCTGATGAAATTGAAAGTAAAGGTTTTTCTAAAGCAAATACCGCTATTTTAGATAATGAAAAAATCAAAACGTGTGGTTGGTCAACAGTGTTTACATTGGAAGAAGCATTAAACCACACAGTTGAATTAGTTAAGGGTGAAATATAAATGTGTGAGATTAGCATCATTGTGCCAGTATATAATGTTGAAAAATATTTAAGAAATTGTGTAGATTCCATCTTAAATCAAACCTTTAAAAATTTTGAACTTATATTGGTTGATGATGGTTCTCTTGATGATAGTGGTAAAATATGTGATGAGTATGTAAAAAAGGATAAACGGGTGCGAGTTCTCCATAAGGAAAATGGTGGATTGAGTAGCGCAAGAAATGCTGGGATTGAATATGCACATGGTAGATACTTAGGGTTTATTGATAGTGATGATTATATTGAACCAGATATGTACGAACTTTTGTATAACAATATGGTACATGAAGATGCAGATTTATCTATTTGTGGTATTTATGATGTTTATGAGGGGAAAGAGCCAATAAAAAAAACACGTATAAAAGAAATAGTACCTTCTGATGAAGCACTGTTACTTATTTTACAAGGAAACATTATTTCTGTTCATGCAGTAAATAAATTGTACAAAAAAGAGTTGTTTAACAATCTACGTTATCCAGTAGGAAAATATCATGAGGATTCCTTTATAATTGTTGATTTATTAGATAATTGCAAAAAAGTAGCAATTGATTCTACTCAAAAATATTATTATGTGCATCGATTAGGAAGTATAAATACAGAAACTTTTTCAGATAAACAATTTGATTTCATTGAGGCTTGGGAACAAAATGAAATTAAGCTTCAAGATAAAAGTACTGCTATTAAAGAAGCAGCCCACCAACGTGTCTGCTTTGCTAATTTTTTAGTGCTTGATAAAATAATTCTAGGTAACAAATTGAATATACCAGAAACAAATCAAATCAAAAATTATCTGAAAAATAATTTTTTCTTTATTATGTCGAATAAGATTTTTACGAAAAGTCGTAAATTTTCAATGATTTTATTAATGATAAGCGTCCATCTTTATGGAATACCTGTAAAATTAAGAAGAGAGCACTTAACCAAAAATAAAGATTGAAAATATATAATAGTTTAAAATATTTATAAAGCTGTTTTTTATTAATGGAGGATAACATGTTAACTAATTTTTCTAATCGATTGTCTAATATAGGACAAAAAATTTCACTTCCCTATATAGTTTTTTTTGAGCTTGTATTAATTTTTAGAATGGTAAGTGTATACTCAACTTTACCATCAAATATCGATTCAATTTTTACATTATTGATTACGTTGTTTTCTGGTATTCTATTTATTAGTTATTTTCTACCTGTAGTTTTACAGAAAGAAAAAATTAGGATTGAATATTGGCTTATATTATTTGTAATAATATTACTAATTACTACTTTTGTTAATTATTCTTATGCATTTTCTGAAAATATAAAATTAATTATATGGCAATGTATCTTTTTTTTCTGTGTATTTGAAGTTGGAAGAAAGAATGATAAAAGAGTATTTGATGCTTTTGAAAGAGTACTAATTTTCACTTGGACAATTCTAGTTGTAGTTGGCTTATATTTATTTTTTGCTCGTGTAAATTTCTCTGTTCCTGTAGATTCATTATATTATGGTATGAGAATCGGGTTTTATGAGAATAGACTTTACGGTATTTTCGTGGACCCAAATTATGCATGTACTGTTTCTCTAGTGTGTGCTGTGATTACGCTAAAAAAATTATGGAATACACCATATATATGGGAAAAAATATTATTTGTTAGTATTTTATTTTTACAACTGAGTTATGTTGCGCTATCTGGATCTAGGTCTGGTACTATTCAATTAGCCGTTGCTACTTTTTTTGGATTGTTTTTCTTATGTTGGTATATTCAAACAAAAAATAATAAATCTAATTTTACAAAAATAGCTAGTGCTGTTTTTGTATCATTGATTTGTTCAGGTATTGCTTTTGCATCTATTGGTGTTATAAAAAATAGTTATGTTCAAGTAGCTAATACTATAGAGATATCTACGCCAAAATTAGTTAGTAACTTTGAAGCAGAGACTAGCAGTAAAAAAGTGTCCGATAAACCATTATCAGCAAAAAGACCAGATGTAGTCGAGAGTAATGATGTTTCAAATAGTCGTTTTGATTTATGGGAAAGCGCAGTAGACTTAATGAGAGAATCGCCTGTTTTTGGTACTACACCTAGGGGCTTCGTAGCATTTGCTAAAGATAAGATCCCAAACACTTATATAGCTAAAACTGGACAAACACCACACAGTGCGATTTTTTATTTATTAGCGGCAACTGGAATTACAGGATCAGGTGTTTTTGCAGTATTTATCTTTATAAAAATTTGGAAATCTCTTATTATCTTGTTTGCTGCAAATAAAGATAACTATATTAATTTTCTGATGAATAATCAAATTGTATTAATTATATTAGTCTCAAGTTTGTTAATTACTGAAATAGTCCTGACTAGACGTTCAGCTACATTTATTTTCTGGCTTTATTTGGGAAAACTTCAATATGAATTTGACCAAGAACATAAAATAAAAACAAATTAAAATTACGGACTAGTACAATATGGGAGAAATCAATATGAAAAAGTTAACCATGCCTGAAGTTCAGAAAAAAGCTGTTGATATACTCGTTTATATTGACAAAATATGTAGAAAAAATAATTTAAAATATAGTATTTTTTATGGTAGTTTAATTGGAGTAGAACGACATAAAGGGTTTATACCATGGGATGATGATATCGATATTGTCATGACAAGAAGCGATTATAATACTTTGATGCATATTTTAAAAGAAGATACGAAATATACATTACTGTCGTTTGAAACAAGAGCACATTATCGCTATCCATTCGCAAAATTAGTTGATTCTAATACAGTGGCAAAATCGAAACAATATTTTGGTGGAGAGGACCCTGATTTAGGAGTTTTTGTTGATATTTTCCCTATAGATGGCATTCCTGAAACAATTAATGAACGTCTAGAACTAAGAAAAATTACTGAAGGCTATCGCTTAAATTTAATGGATACTTTAGGTCTCTGTTATGCTAGAAGTTTTAACTTAATAAAAGCTATAGGAAAACTTTTTCTTCGCTATCCCTATCATCATAAGTTATTAAAAGAAGGAGATGATGGTTACTGGAGGGAGAAGTATCAAGAAATAGCACAAAGTATTAGATTCGGCGAAACTAGTACGTGTGGTTATATCGAATGGATCCATATGAATTGGGGAGTTTTTCCTACAGATTGGTTTCTGGAGTATGAGGATGTAGAATTTGAAGGTCATACAGTGATGGCAATCAAGAATAGAAAAGATTTTTTACATCTTCGATATGAAGATTATATGACAATGCCTCCTGAAAATGAAAGAATAACACATCATCCATACGATTTTTTTGAGAGGTAATTACTGACATCTAAATAAAGATACTTATTTTGAATAAAAATAAAAATATAATTTCATAAGGAAAGAGTGTCTTTTCTTATGAAATATTTTTTAGTAGAAAGAGTGAATTCAATGTCTCAACAATTAAGAACGACCGTTGTAATGGCTACATATAATGGTGAAAAAAATATTTTGGAACAGTTAAATTCTTTAAAAAATCAAACAAAAAAGTTAGATGAAGTTTTGATCTGGGATGATTGTTCCACCGACACGACTCCTGAGCTTATTCGTCATTTTATAGATGAAAACAACCTTACAACTACTTGGCATCTAAAAATAAATAAACAGAACATAGGATGGCGGAAAAACTTCTTTGGCTTACTCAATGAAGCCAGTAATGAAATCGTATTTACTTGTGATCAAGATGATATATGGATGTCTACTAAAATAGAAGAAATGAGTCAGGCATTTTATGATTCAAATTTACAAGTGTTAGTCTCGGATTATCAAGAACTTATTGAACCTGGGGGATTAAAGGAAGAACTTAAGCGCATTGACACAGAAAAAACAGATAAAAGTACAATTGAGCATGTGATCTTTAATGAAAATAATCTCTTCTTAAGACGTCCTGGTTGTGTTTACGCTATACGTAAAAGCTTTATAGAAAACGTAAATTTATATGCATCGGATATGGAAAATCCCGTTCATGATATGGCAATGTGGGGAAGTGCTGTCTTAAGCAATGGCTTATATCTAATGAGAAAACCATTGATCCAATGGAGGAAACATGGGCAAAGTTCTTTTAAAAAAGAAATTGATCAATCAAGTAAAGACAGTGAATATGACAAACGTTTGAAGACACTAAAAAGAAGATTGCAACGAGCAAATGCAGCGGGAAACTATCTAGCTAATATAGAAGAAGTGGATGATTATGAAAACAAATATCGAACAATTAATAATTTGATTACAGAGTTACAAATGCGTAATACCTTGTTAGAAAAAGAAAAAATAGCTCCTTTAGTAATGTCTTTCTTTAAGTATAAACATAAATTTTATTATGGTACTGATATCTATCATCTTATGAAGCATAAGTGGAGAAAGTGAGGATATTAGGATGAACAACAAAGCAAAAGCCGTAATAAAAAATCTCTACTATACAGTAGCAGCTAATTTTGCTACGTTGGGGATTTCTGTTCTTCTTAACTTATTTGTCCCCAAGTTACTAGGAATAACAGAATATAGTTATTGGCAACTTTACGTTTTCTATTCTTCTTATGTAGGTTTTTTACATTTGGGATGGATAGATGGTATATATTTAAAAACTGGTGGTGAAGAGTATCATAATATCGATAAGCGGTCATTAGGGTCTCAATTTTGGTACTTAATGATGTTTGAGGTATTCATCTCTAGTTTAGCTGTTGTGTGGGCATACTTCTTTATGCCAAGAGAATACCAAGCTATCATCTTGATGCTGACAGCACTGGTTTCAGTTGTCACGATCACAAAAACATTTATTCTCTATATTTTTCAATCAACCAATCGAATCAAAGAGTACGCTCAATTATCTAGAAATGATCGCTATCTATATGTCATTTTTATAGGTATATATTTCGCACTTGGTGGTCGAGATTTTTACTGGTTGATCATTATGGATATTTTATCTAAATTGATCATAACCATATGGGGAATGACAAGAATCAAAGATATGCTTTCTGTCAAGCTGATTTCACTCAAAGAGTTAGTACCTGAGATACTAGATAATATCAACATTGGTAGTAAATTGATGCTAAGTAGTATTGCTAGTATGCTGATCATGGGAACGATTCGCTTTTTTGTACAGCAAAAATGGTCTATTGAAACATTTGGTAAATTGTCATTTACGCTTAGTATTTCAAATATGTTTTTGACGTTTATAAATGCAATAGGCATTGTGATGTTTCCTTTATTAAGGAGAACGAATCAAGCAAAATTACCATCATTATTTCGTACGTTGCGAGGGGTTTTTGTTCCTTTAACATATGCTATATTACTGTTCTATATCCCAGCGAAAATTCTTTTAGGAATGTGGTTGCCTGAATATAAAGAGAGTTTGAACTTTATGGGAATATTGTTTCCTATTGTCATTTATGAAGGACGTATGTCTTTATTGATAAATACGTATCTAAAAACGTTACGTAAAGAAAAAATGATTTTAATGGTTAATGTTCTTACCTTAAGTTTATCGTTAATTCTGTCTCTTATCGTCATATATACAATCGGTAATCTGAACCTAACAGTAGGAATTATCTTACTAAGCTTAGCGTTTCGTTGTAATTTAGCAGAGTATTTTCTTTGTCGAGTAATGGATATTAAAATAAGTAGTAAAATTTTTCTAGAGTCTGTGGTTACAATATTATTTATTTTTAGTAATATTTGGTTTGGCGGAACTATCTTAAGCATGATTACTTACTTTGGTGTTTACATGGTTTATCTAGTGATCATTCATAAAAGTTTTTTGAAAGATTCAAAGAACTTGAGATTATTGATCAAAAAATCATAAGGTGCTATGAAGTCAAATCCGGTATCTCAAGCAACGATTTTGGCGGAGTAAAATAGAAATAAGATTAAATCAAGAAGCAATCTAAGCAGAAATATGCTTAGGTTGTTTTTCATTGTAGAATCTTTCATATATAGTTTTCTTGTGGTAAACATGTTAAACTAAGAATAATCATTTCAGAAAAAATAGTAAACGGAGTGAATAAAGTGAGTAATATTCTTATTACAGGTGGAGCCGGCTTTATCGGTTCTACACTAGCCAATCATTTGAGTGAAAATAATAAAGTGGTCGTTATTGACGATCTATCTATGGGAAATAAAGAAAATCTTGATTCTACCAAAAACATTGTTTTCGTTGAGGGGGATGTAGCTGATGAAAAAGTAATGGAAGAGCTATTGAACAATCACCAGTTTGACTATATCTTTCATTTAGCTGCTATAGCTAGTGTTGCTGATTCCGTTGAACGTCCATTGGAAACTCATCGAGTGAATTTTGATAGTGTCTTAATGTTACTTGAGTTGATTCGTAAGTATCAGCCAAATTTAAAGCGTATTGTATTTAGCTCTTCTGCAGCTGTTTATGGAGATGAACCAACACTACCTAAAAAAGAAGAGTCAGTTATTCGACCGTTGACGCCTTATGCTATTGATAAATTTGCCGCTGAACAATATGTACTTGATTATTGCCATTTGTATGATGTGCCAGGAACTGCGGTACGTTTCTTCAACGTATACGGTCCAAATCAAAATCCAAATTCGCCATATAGTGGGGTGATCTCGATTTTAGTGGATCGCTATAAAAAGCAACTTGCTGGTGAAAAAGCGTCATTTACTTTATTCGGCGATGGCAGTCAATCAAGAGATTTTGTCTATGTTGAAGATGTTGTGCAAGCTTTATTACTTGTTTCCAAAGAAGAAAAAGCACTAGGGCAACAATTCAATGTTGGAACGGGAAACAGTACAACTTTACTTGAGTTGATCCAGACAATCAATCAGATTCTTGAAGTTGAATTACTGTTAGATTATCAAGAGGAGAGAGTAGGAGATATCCACGACTCTTTAGCTGATATCACTAAGCTTTCAGCACTAGGTTACCAACCTAAACATAGCATACTTGATGGCATGAGAAAATATTTAGCAACAGAAATAAATACGACAAAATAATAAAGTTTCTTTATTCAGGAAACAACAGAGAAAACCTTGTATCAAGCCAAATTGCTTATACAAGGTTTTCTTCGTTCTTATGGCTCTTCGACAAGTAGTGTTGGTGAGTTCAAATTAGAAGAATTTCATCGAGAATCAATCGAAGCAGAAATAGGCTTCGATTGATTCTTTTTTGTTCTGGATTGATCTTGGAAAACTAAGCCTTGA